>ENA-OUVC01000637-OUVC01000637.1-marine-metagenome-genome-assembly--contig:-NODE-637-length-22368-cov-4.615899_pt1 | contig 22368 bp, 19 predicted proteins | sample MGYA00248622_ERZ508571 | MGnify/ENA primary metagenome ERZ508571 (study PRJEB26236, sample SAMN06267175) | marine metagenome | isolation source: Columbia River Estuary | place: USA:Columbia River Estuary... | reverse complement strand
GTTAAATGGTTCTCATTAGAAAAAGGTTTCGGCTTTATTGCAAATGATGAAGGCGAAGATGTTTATCTAGCTGCAACATCACTTCCAGAAGGTGTTGCAACAGTTAAGCCTGGAACAAAGCTTGAGTTTTCAATCGCTGACAGCCGTAAAGGCCCACAGGCATTATCTGTACACATCATTGATGCACCTCCATCACTTGTAGAGAACTCACGTGTTAATAGTGATGATCTTGCAGCGATGATTGAAGACACAATTAAGATTCTTGATCGCGTTGGAAATGGTTTGCGTCATGGACGTCACCCAAATGCACAAGAGGCTGATCGTCTTGGTCGTGTATTACGCGGTATCGCTACAGCTCTAGGCGCTTAATTAAAGCTTGCGTGCTTAATTAATTAAATACCGCTTCGTCGATCACGTCGAATTGTGTAACGAATACCAAGTAATCCAAGTATTACTCCGCTCACGCATGTCCAAATAACCTTCGCATCAGCGCCCATTGCAATAGCAATCACACCAGCTACCACCCAGCAGGTGCATCCAATAGCGACTAGAGTTACTGCATTGCGTAGTCGAGTAGTCATGGAAGAAGAGTAATGGGATTTCAGGTTAAAGAGGATGGTAATTGGCGATCATTTCGCCATCGTAATTACCGAATTCTCTTCCCGGCCAACTCTGTTTCTAATATTGGCAGTTGGGCACAACGTATTGCCCAAGACTGGCTCGTACTAGAACTCACAAATAACAACGGTACGTATCTGGGATTAGTTACAGCTGTTCAATTTGCTCCGGTGCTCGCATTTTCATTGCACGGTGGAAAATTGGCTGATCGCTTTAACAAGCGCAAAGTTTTAATTCTTACAAACATAATTGGTGGAGCAGCATCCTTGGCCTTAGGTGCCTTGGTCATGACAGATCTAATTGCGCTTTGGCATGTATTTGTTTTAGCTGGAATATTAGGAATTTCAACGGCAATTGATGCTCCGGTGCGCCAGGCTTTTACTACCGAAGTGGTTGGGCAGACTGATCTTCCAAACGCAGTGTCGCTCAATTCAGCAAACTTCAACGCTGGGCGTTTAGTTGGTCCAGCTATCTCAGGTGGTTTGATCGCAGCTTTTGGTACCGGACCTTCATTTATTGTTAACGGGCTTTCATATTTCTTTGTTATTGCAGCCCTTGCAAACCTTAATGAAAAGGCGTTTTTTCATCTTGATCGACCAAAATCAGATGGCAGTATCCGCGAAGGCATTGCCTACGCAAAGGCACGTCCAGATATTTACGTTGTCATGCTGATGGTTTTCTTCTTGGCAACTTTTGGACTTAATTTCCAGATCTTTAACGCGCTTATGGCAACACAGGAATTTGGTCTAGGACCTGCAAACTTCGGTTTAATGGGAACATTTATCGCGATTGGTTCACTGTCGGGTGCGATTGGATCGGCTCGTCTTGAAAGATTTAGAAATACAAAGTTTGTTATCAAGGGCGGAATCGCATTTTCGACATCAATAATGGTGTTATCAATCTTGCCTAATTACATTAGTTACGTAATCTGGCTTCCAATCTGCGGAGTCACTGCTCTTACAACTTTGGTATCTGCAAACTCAATCGTTCAAACAAGCACTGATCCTGCAATTCGTGGCCGCGTTATGGGTCTTTATTTATTAATTTTCATGGGCGGAACTCCATTTGGTTCACCACTGATTGGCGCCACAACAGACATCATTGGTATTCGACCAACTATCGCTGTGTGTGGCGCAATTTCATTATTTGCTTCACTTTATATTTGGTTCAAATATAAGAACCGAGTTGTCTTGCCTGCAGATATTTCTGTCGCTGCGGTTTTAAAGACTATTTAAAGCAATAATCACCAAGATCCCAATTAGGGCAGCTAGTGTTACTAAACGTCGAACTTTGTAACTCATTACGCAGCCTCGAGCACCTTTGATGGGATCGCTTTAACAATTGCAAAGGCAATCGCAATAAGAACAAAAACCATGATGTAGGCGCGTGAAATACCGAAACTATCGCCCAAAATTCCAAGTAAGAATGGGGCTCCAGCAATAGCTGTACCAGCAGCTAAGGAAGCACGGCCAATAGCTAAATCTGGACGTCCATCACTTAAGCTGATTAATCGAATCGCAGATAACGCAAACTGCATTGAAATACCCATTCCAACGGCCAGCAAACACACAAGCGAAATAATCATGTTGTGCGACAACCAGAAGCCAACGAATCCAGCAAACTGCAAAGCAATAATTGAAAGCAACTGAGTATCTAACTTCAAATTCTTAAGAACTAATCCACCGTACCAGCGGCCAATTCCCATTCCGGTACCAAGGGCAACAATTGCAACTGTTGAGATCGCTGCAGTAGATCCAACGCGATCTTTCAGTAATGCAGCAGCCCAGAAGGATGTTGCGAACTCGCTGGAAATACAGGCAACAAATCCAACCCATGAGATCCAAAATTTGCGAGATAGTTTTCCGCCTTGCGGACCTTCTTCATCTGGAACGTGTTCCTCTTCCTCTTTTTCGCGTCCAACCAAGAAAAGAATTAATGCAACAGGAAGTGCCAGCAAAAGTCCCAATCGCCACAAGTTTGGATAAGCAATTGCAATTGTTCCAATTAACGCTGTTCCAGTAACGAAACCTGCGGATGCGATTCCATTAGCTTGTGGAATTGCGATCTCTGCAGCCTTTCCATAATGCGAAGACATCTTTGTAAGCATTGTGTTGATTACAACCGAAACACCAAAACCAGTAATCAAAGTCGCTGGCAAGGTGATGTAAACAGGGGGAGAAACAACAAACAAAGTTAATCCGACGATAAAGATTGAAAGCCCAATCCAACTTGCCTTCGAGCGACCGTACTTGTGTGCAATTCGCGGATTAGCCCAACCAGCCAAAATTGAGGCAACTCCCATTGCAGTGCCATGTAAACCGGCGATTGTTAGGGAAGTACCTTGATCTGCACGCAAAAGTGATTGCGCTGGTCCAAAACCGCCTAGGTAAAAGTTCACAATTGCGGTCTGAAGCGCGACGACCCAGAAAAAACGATCGCGGTGGAAACTCTTTGGCATTAAAGGGCTGCTACAACGTGATCGATGCACTTAGTAAGCGCATCAACATCACTTGGATCTACAGCAGGGAACATACCGATACGAAGCTGGTTCTTACCAAGCTTGCGGTATGGCTCTGTATCAACGATTCCATTGGCACGAAGTGCTGCTGCAATCTTTGTTGCATCAATTGCATCATCAAAGTTAATTGTTCCAACTACCTTTGAACGCATTGCAGCATCTGTAACAAATGGAGTTGTGTAACTTGTCTTTTCAGCCCATGAGTACAAGATGTCTGATGACTTTGTGCTGCGACCAGCTGCAAATGACAAACCACCATTTGCATTCATCCATTCGATTTGCTCTGCAAGCAACATCAAAGTGACAAGCGCTGGGGTGTTGTAGGTCTGATCTAAACGTGAATTCTCGATTGCGATTCCAAGATCAAAGAATGCTGGAACCCAACGACCGCTTGCCTTGATCTTTTCTGCGCGTGCAATTGCAGCTGGGGACATGATTGCAATCCACAATCCACCATCTGAAGCAAAAGACTTCTGAGGGGCGAAGTAATAGGTATCAAACTCTTTTGCATCAACCATCAAGCCACCTGCAGCTGATGTTGCATCAACTAGAACAAGTGCGCCATCTGTTCCTGCTGGGCGAATGATTGGCATCGCAACACCGGTTGATGTCTCGTTGTGAGTCATTGCGTAAACATCGATGCCAGCTTCAGCAACTGAAACAGGGTGTGAACCAGGCTCTGCCTTAATAACTGTTGGCTCACCTAGGAATGGAGCCTCCTTTGATGCGGCAGCAAACTTTGATGAAAACTCACCAAATACCAAGTGCTGTGAACGCTCTTCGATCAAACCAAAGGTTGCGATATCCCAAAACGCTGTTGATCCGCCGTTACCAAGAACAACTTCGTATCCTTCAGGCAGATTAAATAGAGAGGTAAGTCCTTCGCGAACGCGCTTCACAACATTCTTAACCGGCTTTTGTCGGTGCGAGGTTCCAAGAATTACGTTTCCACTTGCTGACAATGCAGCGAGTGCTTCTGGACGAATCTTTGATGGACCGCAACCAAAACGACCATCAACCGGCTTTAAATTGGAAGGAATAACAATGTCTGCGCTCATGGGCTAAGACTACGGGTAGTACCTATTGAGTTCCCAATCGACAGCGGTGTTAGCCCGCTCATAGCGCAATCGATCGTGCAAACGTGAGTATCGACCTTGCCAGAACTCAATATTGAGCGGAGTCACACGGTATCCGCCCCAATGTGGTGGTCGCGGGACAACACTTCCTTCGGGCCACTTCTGTGCAGCACCTTCATACCGTTGCTCTAACTCTTCTCTCGTTGCCAGCGGTGATGATTGGTGACTTGCCCACGCACCAATCTGTGAACCCCAGGGACGCGTTGCGAAGTAATCATCTGATTCTTTTTCCGAAACTTTTTCTGCAATTCCACTAATTGATACTTGTCGCTCCATTGCATACCAAGGAAATAGCAATGAAACATTTTCATTAAATTCCATCGCGTGCGCTTTACGTGATTCGTAATTTGTGAAGAAGGTAAAACCACCTTCGGAAATATCCTTTAGTAAAACGGTGCGCGTATTTATTTGACCATCACTTGCTAATGTTGAAAGCACCATTGCATTTGCTTCGACAATTACTGAATTTTCATGTGCTTGTTTTAACCACATTGCAAAAGCTTCAAATGGATTACTAGGTAAAGTTTCTAAACCAGCATCACTGTAAGAACGACGCATCGCTCTGATCTCATCGCGGGTAACGATCTCTTCGGCCATGGCTCTATCGAACCTCACTTCGGGGCAGAGGGCGAGTTTTCGAAGCCCTCTGCAACTGCTTATGTAACACCGAGCCTTTATAACGATTCAGTAAATGACCACTCGAAATCCTGAAAATGCGAGGGTTTCATTTGCTTACTTACGCACAAAAGAGTGGAATTACCCCAACAGCGCATGCCCTCGTATGCGTGAATTCCATCCATGGAGGATATAAATGAACAAAAAGCGTCTCGGCATCGTAGGTGCCATAGCTACCGCTGTTCTTGCAGCTTCTGCACTTGTTGTTCCATCAGCACATGCAGCAGGAAAGTCTCTCGTCATCTGGTCTGACGAAAGCCGTGCAAAGACACTTCGTGAAGCAGCTGCTTCATGGGCGTCAAAGAATGGTGTAACTCTTACAGTTGTAATCAAAGACTTCGGTAAGGTTAAAGATGAACTAATTACTGCAGCACCAAAGGGTCTTGGTCCAGATCTACTCGTAGGACCACATGACTGGGTTGGCCAGCTTGCAGCTTCAGGTGTTCTAGATCGTATGGTTAACATCGATAAGAATGCATATGCAGCATCAGGAATCCAAGGATTCTCATACAAGGGTCTGCTTTACGGCCTTCCATACAACGTAGAAAACATTGCGTTGATCGTTAACACAAAGCTTTCACCAACTATCCCTACAACTTTTGCTGATCTAGAAAAGACATGGGCAACATTGAAGGCTGCTGGAACAGCTAAGGTCGGTATTGAAGTTCCTTACGGAGATCCATACCACCACATGCCATTGTTCTCAGGTCTTGGCGGATATGTATTCGGTGTTGGTGCATCAGGTATCAATGCAAAGGATCTAGGAATTAACTCAAAGGCTTTTGCTGCTAATGCATCAAAGGTAGATGGTTACTTCTCAAGCGGTCTACTAAGCAAGTCATCAAACTATGACTTCGTTCAGTGGTACGCAGGTAAGGCTCCATACATGATCACTGGTCCTTGGAACCTTGCAAACATCAAGAAGTCAGGAATTCCATACGCGATTGCATCAGTGCCATCAGTTAATGGAACTCTTTCACGCCCATTCGTTGGTGTTAACGGCTTCATGCAGAGCAAGTTTGCAGCGAACAAGATCGTTGCTCGTCAGTTCCTAACTCAGGTTGCTGGCTCTGATGACTTCCAGCTAGCGCTTTACAAGCTCGGAGATCGTTTGCCAGCACTTAAGACTGCGGCTGCAAAGGTCACAGATAACAAGGATGTAGCAGGATTTGGTGCTTACGGTGCTACTGGTACTCCTATGCCAAACATTCCTCAAATGAACTCAGTATGGGATTCATGGGGCAATGCTTGGAAGAACGTTGCTGATGGAAAGCAGACTGCAGCAGCAGCATTTGCTCAAGCAGCAGCAAACATCAAGAAGGCAATTAGCTAATCAATTAGTAGCTGAAAAGGGGCGTCGGTTTCCCGGCGCCCCTTTTCACTCTCAAACACTGTGGTTATTTCAGATTAATTTCAGGAGAATAGATACGTGAAATTCAGCAATAAAACTCCAGCACTACTGCTGAAGATCATGCTGCTCGGAGCATTGAATGCTTTCACTGTGTGGAGTGTTCCTATTCTTATTTCAAATAAGACCTGGCTCTTTGCGATCTATTTTGTAATTTCAACTTTAGTTTTAGATTTTATTTTCTTAACCAAGAAACGAGTTGCTCCCAAATATATTGTTCCGGGTGTAGTACTCCTTTTAATGTTTCAGGTTTATCCAGCCTTCTTTACCGGATATGTAGCTTTCACGAATTACTCCAACGGTCACTTTTTGGATAAAGAAACCGCAATTGATGTGATGGTCTCAAATTCATTTGCACCAGTTGGGGATACCACTAATTACATGCAGGTTGTCCGCGACAACACCACAAAGAAAATTGCGTTAGTAATTCAAGATGCGAATGGATATGGTGTTGGAACACGCGAGGGATATACAGCTGTTCCAAGCTCAGATTTGAAGTTAAGCGGCGATGGGAAAATTGAATCTGTCACGGGTTACACAACTTTGACTGAAGATGAAGTTTTTAATATTTTGGATGAATTTAATGATTACAAAGTACCAATCGGAAATGACAAGTTTTATTCTGTCTCGGATATCAATGCTGTTGAGTTAGTAGCGCAGAATTTAAGTTATAACCCAAAGACAGACAAGGTCACGGATACAGTAACTGGAACTGTCTACTCACCTAATGACAGCGGTTCCATGGTCAGCGAAGCTGGAGAAGAAATTGAACCGGGCTGGACTACTACCGTTGGGTGGCGCAACTTTTCAAAGGTCATTAATGATGAGCGTTACCGCCAACCACTTTTACAAGTTCTTGCCTGGACCTTTATTTATGCGGGATTAGTCGTACTCAGCACCTTCTTCTTAGGTCTTTTACTTGCGCTGGTCCTCAATCACCCTCGCATGAAATCTAGAAAAATTTACCGAACACTTTTAATTGTTCCTTATGCGATGCCATCCGTACTTTCAACTTTGGTATGGGCCGGTATGTTCAATGTTGATAACGGCGTAATTAATAAGCTTTTAGGTAGCCCAATTCCTTGGTTATCAGATCCTTGGCTAGCAAAGTTTGCAGTTCTCTTGGTCCAACTCTGGGCTGGTACGCCATATATGTTCCTCATTGCTACTGGTGCAATTCAGTCATTATCAACTGAAACTATTGAAGCAGCCCAAGTTGATGGAGCATCACCATTCCAAGTCTTCTCAAAGATTAAATTGCCATTGGTATTAATGACACTTGCTCCACTTTTAATTGCAAGTTACGCCTATAACTTCTCAAACTTTGGAGCTATCTACCTACTGACTGGTGGTGGACCAACAATTATTTCCTCAGGTGGAATTGCAGGTCACACAGATATTTTAATTTCCTATACTTACAAGATTGCATTTGCAGCTGGCAAAGGAAATGATTACGGACTTGCAAGCGCAGTTTCATTCTTTAACTTCCTCTTAGTTTCATCCATGTCTATCTACAGCTTCAAGAAATCTAAGACAATCGAGAACATGACATGACCACAAACCAAGTTTTGAAACAACGACCGCTTACCCCAGCTCAGTGGGCGAAGAAAATTGCCTGGAGACATGCAGTTGGCTTTGTTGCGGTCGCCTTTGCACTGTTCCCACTTGTATGGATGATCTCTGCTTCCTTCGACACTTTAGGGTCATTGAGCGCTCAGAAGTTGATCCCAGACAACATTGGTCTAGACAACTTCCGTACACTCTTTGGGAATCCAGATCAGCCGTATCTAAAATGGTTGCGAAACTCCATCATAATTTCAGCCTCAAACGCGGTTTTACAGATGTTTATCGGCGCGACCGCTGCCTATGCGCTGAGCCGATTCCGTTTCAAGGGACGCAAATTAACTTTGATGACGATTCTCGTTGTACAGATGTTCCCGCAGTTATTAGCAGCTACTGCGATCTTCTTGATGCTTGCAGATCTTGGTAAGAGCATTCCATTCTTAGCTCTCGGGCAAACATCGGCTTTAATTATAGTTTTTGCAGGTGGTGCTCTTGGAATTAATGCGTGGATGCTCAAAGGTTTCTATGACACCATTCCCGCAGAAATTGATGAATCAGCAAAGGTTGACGGTGCATCGCACGCACAGATTTACTTCCGAATTATTTTGCCGCTAGCCCGACCAGTGCTTGCTGTAATCACTCTGCTTTCATTTATTGGAACCATGAATGAATTTTTGATTACCTCTGTTATTTTAGGTGGAAATCAAAATGCCATTACTTTGGCGGTAGGTATGCAGCAGTACATCGATGGTCAATACAACGCTCACTGGGGTCCATTTGCTGCAGGTGCTCTGATTGCATCTGTACCTGTCATGATTCTCTTCCTATACCTACAAAAGCATGTTGTATCCGGCTTAACCGCTGGTGCAAATAAGGGATAATGAAAAACTCACCTCATCACGATGGCAGTGATCTTTATGTTAGTAATAGCGCACCAAAAATTGGTGACAAGATCACTTTGAAGGTTCGAGTACCTAACGACTATCTGTTTGAAAAGGCAATGCTTCGCATTTATCACGATGGTGAGCCAAGAATATTTGAAATGAAGTTAAGCAAAAAGGGCACAGTCGAATCTTGGTATCAGGTAAATGTTGAAATTATGAACCTTCAGAGTTCATACCGCTTCGCATTTATCGGTCACGGGAAGTACGAGTATCTCAATGCTCGAGGCCTCTTTGACCATGATGTTCACAGCAACAATGACTTTCAAATCGTGGCTATTCCAGCTAATCCAGCATGGATAAATAGCTCAGTTTTCTATCAAATATTCCCAGATCGATTTGCTCGTTCAGGAAAAGTAAATATCACCCCTGATTGGGCATATCCGCGCGAATGGAATTTATTGCCTCGCGGTCGTGGAAAGTACACGGGGCAGGAGTTGTACGGCGGAGATCTATACGGAGTGCAGGAGCATCTTGATCATGTCACCGAACTTGGTGCAAATGGAATTTACTTCACTCCGATTTTTCCTTCACGTTCTAATCATCGTTATGACGCGACTAGTTTTGATCACGTTGATCCAATTCTTGGTGGCGACGAAGCATTTAAGTCCCTGATAAAAGTTTCAAAGAAAAAGGGAATTCGCATCCTAGGAGATTTAACTTCTAATCACTGTGGAGCAGGACATAATTGGCTTGCAAAAGCGAAAAAGGATAAGAAGTCAAAGGAACGAACATATTTCTTTTGGGATAAATCAATTAAGTGGGGTTACGTTGGTTGGTATGGGCTCGAATCTCTGCCCAAATTAAATTACGCATCTAAAGCACTCCGTAGAGCGGTTTATGAAGCTCCAAACTCGATTGTTAAAAAGTGGATTTCACCTAAATTTGGCATGGCCGGTTGGCGTATTGATGTTGGAAATATGACAGGTGTACAAGGTGCAGAGAACCACCATGTAGAAGTCATGCGTGGAATTCGTAATGCAATGCAGGAGGTTAATCCTGATACTTGGTTAGTTGCTGAAAACGGTGATTTTATTGCCAGCGATCTTGATGGCTTGGGCTGGCAAGGCGCAATGAATTACCAAGGCTTCATGCGCCCATTCTGGAATTGGATTAATCGTAATCCGGAGATCACAGGCGGATTCCAGGGATTGCCTTTTGCGATGCCAAAGATCAACGGTAAGCAGCTAGTTGCATCTATCCAAGAGTTCAATTCAACTATTCCGTGGCGTTCGTTAACTGCAAGCATGATGCTGTTGGATTCACATGACACTGCGAGGTTTAGAACCGTTGTTTTAGGGGATATTTCCGCTCATAAAACAGCTATGACCATGATGTTGTCCTACCCAGGTGTACCGTCGATTTTTGCTGGAGATGAAATCGGAGTTGAAGGTTCTTGGGGCGAAGATGCTCGCCGCACTATCAACTGGGAAGACCGCAGCGGTTGGGACCTTGAATTTTTTACAGAGGTCAAGAAATTAGTAAAACTTCGTAAGTCACAAGACGCACTCATTAATGGTGGATTACGTTGGATATCAGTGGAAAATGATTACGTCGCATATTTGCGGGAATCTAAGAAGCAAACACTGTTAGTTTTGGTTTCGCGCGGACCAATAAACACAACTATCGATTTAAGCACCTATGGCTACAAGGTAGCTCAAACTTTATACGGCCATGAAGTCAAGGGTGAAATTTTCTCTATTGCATCGGATTCAGCAGTTCAAGGAATATGGGAGCTCAAGTGAAAAAATTAATTGCAGCAATAGCTCCAATCGTAATCTTCACTTCACTAATATCTCCAACTCAGGCTGCCGAAGATCTAACCTCGCTAGCTAAACCAATTGCACGTGGTCCACTTGCTGGTGAATCTGTTTACTTTGTAATGACAGATCGGTTTGCAAATGGAGATTCAACTAATGATGGCGGTGGCTTAACTGGTGGCCGACTTGGCGGCGGAGATGATCCAACAGACAAAGCGTTCTACCATGGTGGTGATTTCAAGGGATTAACAGAACATTTGAAGTACATCTCTGGTCTTGGATTTACTTCAATTTGGATAACACCTCCTGTTGTGAACCAGTTTGTTCAGCAAGGCTCGGCGGGGTATCACGGCTATTGGGGAACAGATTTCACAACTATCGATCCACATTACGGAACAGAGGCAGATTTCAAAAACTTTGTCTCCGAATCCCACAAATTAGGAATCAAGATCATCGTAGATATCGTTGTTAATCACACAGCTGATGTCATTAAGTACACAATTGGATCTACCTCTTACCGCGAACCAGCTGATTTTCCCTATAAAACCTGTGCAGGAAAGGTTTTTGATCCCGCAAAAGTGGCAGGCTTAGCTAACTTTCCACAGTTATGCGCGAAGAACTCATTTGCCTATGTTCCGCGAACATCGACATATGACAAGAATATAAAGAAGCCTGCATTCCTTAATGACTTAACTAATTATCACAATCGCGGCGATTCCATTTGGTCGGGATCATCTGTAACTGAAGGTGACTTTTCGGGTCTCGATGACATTTTCACTGAAAAACCTGCGGTTGTGAAAGGTATGTCTGATCTTTGGTCAAGCTGGATCACACGTTTTGATATTGATGGATTCCGAATCGATACCGCTAAACATGTGAATCCAGAATTCTGGAAGGCATTTCTTCCCAAGGTTTTAGCAACTGCCAAGGCTGCGGGAAAGAAAAACTTCCCAATCTTTGGAGAAGTCGCAGATTCAGATATTCCATTTTTGGCAAGTTTTGTGACAGAACAAAAGTTTCCAGGAGTTTTAGATTTTCCATTCCAAGCTAAAGTTTCACGATTCGCCAAAGCAGGTGGAGGAGCAGCAGATTTAATTACATTATTTAATGCTGATGATCTTTATACAACTCCTACGACTAGTGCATATTCGCTTGCAACATTTTTGGGCAATCACGACATGGGACGAATTGGTCGATTTATCGCAATCATTTCTGAAAGTGATGGTCAGCAGGTCCTTGTTGAACGATCTGCGTTAGCAAACGCCCTACTCTTTACCTTACGTGGAGGCCCCGTTCTTTACTACGGTGACGAAAAGGGTATGACAGGTGATGGTGGGGATCAGTTAGCTCGCCAAGATATGTTTGCCACGCAGGTTGATGCCTGGAAGAGCGAACTTCGAATCGGTAACTCACCAATAGGAAACGCTTCTGCTTTTGCAGTCAAAAATCCGCTTGAAGACAACATCTCCGCTTTACAAGGTTTATATGCGAAAAATCCTGCCTTGCGCATTGGATCTCAGCAGCTTCGCTACGGAGACGGATCGGTTTTTGCGATAAGTCGCTTCGCAGAAAACCAAGAAATCGTTGTTGCTTACAACTCAAATGATGAGCCACAGAAGGCATCTTTTAATGTTTCGACAAAGGGTTCTCAGTGGAGCACACTTCTTGGTAAGGCCGGGGTTGAGATCCAAAATCAAAGTATGACCGTTTCACTTCCAGCTCGTGGCTGGGTAATTCTCAAAGCGGACACTTCGTTTACACCTCAAACTCCATTGGCAATCTCACTATTAGCTCCTAAACCTGATTTTTCTACCCCAGGCTGGAGTGCTTTATCAGCCAAAGTTCCTGGTGATGATTTTGTAGAAGTTACCTTTGCCGTTCGTCAACCTGGAAAGAGTTGGCAGATTTTAGGTACCTCTGATCACCGAACTTTTAAGGATGACAATGTAGCCGGTGGATTACATCGAGTCTTTTTGCATAACCGTTTGTATAAGTCAGGAACAAAGTTTGAAATAGTAGCAATTGCTAAGAATACTCTTGGTCAAAAAGTTACTTCAAATATTGTTCAATACGTTGTTAAGTACTGAGCCAAAAGCGTAGCGGCTCATTTAGATACTTAGCCCACGATCTTTCATTGTGGGTCGAACGTTTGTAAACCTTGCTGACATATCGCGTGCCAAAATCACGTTGCCACATTAAGTCATCGACATAATCCTGAAAGGGTGGATACTCCTTATCCAATCCTTTGTCACCGCGAGACATCCAAATTTTATGTGTCGCAGGAAGAGCTTCAACCATTTTCTTTGCAAACTCTTTATCGCTAATCACCCAGTGAGGGGACAAGGCCAAGGCCGTTGAAAACTTTTCAGGGTGTTTAATCGCAGCATACAAAGTTGCCAAGCCACCCATACTTGAGCCAATTACAGCTGTTTTTTCGGGGATCGCAAAGGGTGCGACCGCAGGCACGATTTCATTAAAGATGGTTTCCAGGTACTGATCTGAATGCAATTGCACAGTTGGATCGGAAATCTTCCAGCGCGGATCTACATACTCACCATTAGAAAAGAATTGTTGCGGAGCTAAATCCTTTGCTCGTCCCCAAGGATTCTGCTTAGTTGAGCTGTGCCACACAGCGATGATTGCTGGGGGATTGATGCCAAGCTCATGGCTTACCTGAATCGCAGTTTGAGCCATCTTCCAAGTTTGGCCACGGTGGGTTGATGTTTTGCCATCAAAAACGTTTTGGCCATCATGGGCAATGAGCAATCGATCTGTGCCTTGCTTAGGAAGCCAATAATCAACGGTTCTATCGCCAAATTGAGCGCGCACAACCTCACCTGGAACCCCACGGACTTGGATGCGCTTTATCTCCTGCATGATGATTTAATCATCCCATGTCACAGGCGAAAACTTCAATCATCTGGTTTCGCCGCGACCTTCGAATCAATGATCATCCAGCGTTGTTAGCTGCGATTGAATCGTCAGATCAGATAATTCCGCTTTTTATTCTAGATAAGAAACAGATTGATGAGGCTGGTTCAAAATTACTTTCCTATATGGGCCAATCACTTCGATTATTGGATGAGTCATTAGGAAACAAGCTTCACATCATCGAAGGTGATCAAGTTGAAGTCCTTTCAACTTTGATTAAGAAGTATGGTGTTGAACAGGTTCATATCTCTGATGAGTATGAGCGATATGGAGCGGCCCGTGATGCACGCGTTGAAGCCGCTGGAATTAAATTAGTTCGAACAGGTAGCCCATATGCGGTCACACCTGGACGAGTTGTTAAACCTAGTGATGGAACCCCATACAAGGTGTACACACCGTTTTATAAAGCGTGGTGTGTTCATGGATGGCGCGCACCTGCAGTTACCCCTAAGAAAATTACTTGTGTAGAGCCAACCTCCGAATATCGCGCATTTCCTGATTTTCCAATGCCTGAAGGGGTCGAGGTAATTCAGGCTGGCGAAGTGGCTGCCTTGAAACGGTTTAAAGAGTTTACAAAAAACGGTTTAGATTCTTACGACGAAAATAGAAACTTTGCATCTATTGATGGAACATCAAAGATGAGTACTTATCTAAAGTTTGGTGAGATTCACCCACGCACTTTGCTGCAGGGGCTTGGCGAGAGCAAAGCACATGACACTTTCCGCAAAGAGATTGCCTGGCGCGAGTTTTATGCAGATGTTTTGTTTAACAACCCAATGACAGATGTGCAGTATTACTCTGAAAAATTTGCACAGATGCGATACGACAAGCCAGGAAAACAGTTTGCAGCTTGGTGTGAAGGTGCAACCGGATATCCATTTGTTGATGCAGCTATGCGCCAATTGGTACACGAAGGCTGGATGCACAATCGAACCCGCATGGTTGTTGCATCATTTTTAGTGAAAGATTTACACCTCGAATGGCAGTTAGGTGAACGTTTCTTTGCGCAGCATTTAGTTGATTACGATGTTGCATCAAATGCCCATGGTTGGCAGTGGACTGCAGGTACAGGTACCGATGCATCCCCGTATTACCGTGTCTTTAATCCAATTGAACAAGGTCGACGTTTTGATGAAAACGGAGATTACATTCGCAGGTATGTGCCAGAGCTTGCGCACCTTTCAGCCTCTGAAATTCACGAACCATGGTTATTCCTAGATGGCTACAGCAAGGGTTACTCAGAAAGAATTGTTGATCATGCCGTTGAACGCGTGGAATCACTTGCACGTCTGCAAGAGATCAAAGCTGATAAACCCCTAGGCCCTCACGCTTAGCCTTATACATCGCGTTATCTGCTCGCACTAATAGATCTCTTTCACCTTTATTTTCTGCAACACCAACACTGACTCCTAAGCGGATTTCTTGATTGTTGATGTGAAATGGATATGAAAGCGTCGCCTTGAGCGCTAAAGCGACCTCTACAGCGCTTTCATGGCCACCTTCATACAGAACTCCAAACTCATCCCCGCCAAGTCGTGCAAGTAACGCACCTGCAGGTAACGCCCGCTCAAATCGCAGTGCTACCTGCTGCAAAACCTTGTCTCCGGTTTCATGTCCATGCAGATCATTTATTGGTTTAAACCCATCTAAATCAAGTAGAAGCAGCGAACCTTTCTTGTCGATGAAGGTATCAATTTCACTCACTAGTCTCCTGCGATTGGGCAGACCAGTTAACTCATCTGTTCGAGCCAGAATTCTTTCTTCGCCTATGTTTCGTGCTTGAGTCAACGCAATTGCCATTCTGGTAAAGGCCAAAACTAAGGTTGCGATTGCTGGAATTAAAACAAGGTGTGGAAAATATTGTGGTTGCAAGGCTATTAAAGCTAAAAGAGTCGCGCTCAGTGAAACCGATATTGACACAAGTACGGGGCTTAGACCATTTTTGGGTTGTTCATCAATTCCAGTCTGCCAAAAACTTTCGGCAATAATTATTAAACCAATGAGCCAACCAGTTTCAACAAGTGAACCAAAGAAGTACCGACCATTTATTTGCTGCCAAAGAAATAAAAGGTCGGTTAAGGCGTAAATCGAAACCCCTAAAATTAATGTCATTCCACGTTTTGAAAGACCTTGCGTCGCAATCGCTGCAACAACGACCGCCATCAGAATTAGATCAGAGATCGGAAACATCACCGCAAAAAATGTGTCTTGCAGCCGACCCCCGAAATGAGGCATTAGCGGCTTAAGAAATATCGCTGAACCAAGAGTCCCTAGTCCCAATCCAACAATCGAAGCATCAAAGAGCTCGAGTATTTTCAGTTTTCTAGATGCGATCAATAATCGTGGCAAAGCGATCACGGCTACTGGATAAAACAACAGATACAAAATATTTGAGAAATTTGATGAACGCGAGCCTAGGGAAAGTACGGTTGAAGAGGAGGCCAGAATCGATCCTGTAGTCCATAAAGCAACTGCTATCGCAGTAAATGGCTTTGCTAATGGGTCGCTAATGCGAGGCGCAGATAAAATCGTTGCGGTAGCAGCGATTGCCACCACGTTGTATCCCAGCAGTTCGACCCAGGGATCAAGAATTAATTGATGCAGGAACACATAGACCAGGAAACTTCCTAGACCGACCCAACGCAGCGGCTGCATACCGCCAGCCTAGGAATGGGTTTAAGGAAAAGTAATAGGGGAAACCATAGGTATAAAAAAACCCGCTACCAGTTAGGCAGCGGGTTTTTCTAAATAATGTTCTTAGAAGCCCTTAGTACAAATTAGCTTTGCACTTGCCTTTGCATCAGCGATATTTGCTGCAAGTTCATTTGGCTTATTAACTGCAACAAGCTTTGCTGCTTCTAGTTTTCTGATTGTGATGTCGATATTGCGAATCTTGCTCGCGTAAGCGCGAGTCGCAGATGTCCATGAACCAACCGCAGTTGTCAGCAACTTCTTGTCAGCATCAGTCTTGGCAGCTGCAAGTTTTGCTTGGGCAGCTGTAAGTCGGAGATTTGCATCATCTAACTTTGTCTGAATTTCAGCCTTGTTTGCTGTTTCAGTGGTGATACCTAAATCAATTACTGGAAGCTGTGCTTTGAAGTTCGCAAGTGTCGCAACTGAAGCCTTCTCAGACTTAACCGCATCGGTTGCAGCGGTTACGCAATCAAGTGAGAGCCAGGTTAGTTTTGAATTAGTAACCAATGGGTTCTTGGTACAACGATAGGTTCCGCCACTTGTCTTTGTTGTCGCACCAGATTTTGTACATGCAACACCATTTGAAATTTTGGTTGCTGCATCTGCAGGAGCGGCAACCATGACGCCACCGGCGACGATAAGTGCTACTGAGATTGATGCGATTTTGCGAAACATGAAAGAACCTTTCGTAGTAATGCGGTAATACTAGCGATTGGGTGCTTAGAGAAGGCTGAAAACCCGCCGAGAGTCGGTAGGTATGACCATTACTTTCGTTGCTTCGCCCTTAAATTCATCCCAACTTTTCTGATGAGAGTTCGAGGAAGAGTCTGAATTACAAATACCAAGAGTTGGTATTGCCAACCTGGAATCGATACAGCTTTACCCTTGAGAGCATCGCTCCACGACTGTGCAACCAGATCATCAGAGTTAATCCACATGAAATTAGGCAAGCCTTTCATGGACATCCTCGCTCTTTGATGAAATTCAGTGCGGGTAAACCCTGGGCACAATGCGCTGACCTTTACATTTGTCGCTGCAAACTCAGTGTTGAGCGATTCGGAGATAACAGTCAGATAAGACTTAGCGGCGCTGTAGGAGCCCCCCGCGATATAGCCGGCAACTGATGAAACATTGATGACGATGCCCTTATCGCGCTCCTTCATGCCAGGTAATGCGCTGTGCATTAACCGCATTGGAGTTCGCACCAAGACATCCATCATCTGCTGTTCTGCAACTAGCTCCGACATTGTGAAAGCTTTGTTAAGTCCAAAGCCTGCATTATTAATAAGCACATCGATCTGATTGCTGGTGATGTACTGCTCAACAACTGCGCAACCGGCATCTGTTGCAAGATCAGCTTGAATGAGATGAGTTGAAATTTTGTACTGTGCCTCAAGTGCACGTGCTCTCTCTTCAAGACGTGGAAGATCGCGAGCCACCAACACAATGTTGTAATTGTTGTCGGCAAGCAAACGGGTAAAGCTCTCGCCAATACCTGCAGTTGCTCCGGTAACCAACGCCCATGAAGCCATTGCTATCTCCTAACCAATTCGAAGTTCACCGTGTGCTCCTTGCGGAACAAATGGTGCGTGCGGTGCAACAGGGGAGAGGGCTTGATAAGCCTGACCTTGAAGTGGACGCGGATCTGCCTCACCCTTATTTGGCCACAACGATAAGGCACGTTCTGCTTGAGCGGTGATTGTTAATGAGGGATTTACTCCAAGATTTGCGGTGATGGTAGATCCATCAACAATATGTAGCGTTGGATAGTTCCATACTCGGTGATACGGATCGATTACGCCTTTGTTTTGATCTTCACCGATAACACAGCCGCCAACAAAGTGAGCTGTAAATGGTGCATCAATTAAATCTCCGACATGGCCCGCACCGACACCGCCATGTTTTTCTGCGACTCTTTTTACAACCTCATTTGCTGCCGGAATATAGGTTGCATTGGGATGCTCTGGATCATTTGTGGATGTCAGATGCCATCCAAACCAGGATCTCTTTGGTCGAACGGTGATGAATGAATCAACATTTTGCATAGTTAAAGCGATAACTGTTCTTTCACTCCACTTGCGAACATCCATAATCTTCATAAGTGACGATGGCTTAGCAATAAACATCTTCCACCATTGCTTACGTCGCTCCTTTGATGAGTAACCATCGGTCATCAGCGTTTGCAGGAGCCCCATTAAATTGCTGCCCTTGCCATAACGAACAGGTTCGATATGCGTGTGCTCATCTGGGAAAAATGATGATGTGATCGCACTTCCCTCGCTGAAATCAATGGATGCATCAGCCATGATTGCTCCGGTTAGCGCCTCGCTATTCGTTCTAGACAAATCACCCAGGCGATCAGAAATCTTTGGCAAAACATTTGAATCCTTCATTTTGTGCAGAAGTTTTTGGGTGTTGTACGCACCGGCAGAAATTATGAGTTCTTTCGCATAAAAGACATGGCCGCGGGAGCCAAATGGATCATCAGTTTTTTTGGTGGTGATCTTCCAGTCGCCATTATCTAGTTGTTCAAGCTTTGTTGCAGTTGTCATTGGAAATACTTGTGCGCCAGCTGATTCTGCAAGTCCCAAGTAATTCTTAGGCAAAGTGTTTTTAGCGTTGAACTTACATCCAGTCATACATGCACCACATTGCTGGCAACCATGTCGATCTGGCCCGACACCACCAAAGAATGGATCCTTTGCAACTACACCTTTTCCTTCACCGAAGAAGACTCCAAGGGGTGCCATTTGAAATGTGTGCCCAACGCCCATCTCGTCGGCAACTTCCTTCATCGCCTTATCGCTGTTAGAAAAGTATGGATTTTCGGTAACACCTAACATGCGGCGTGCTTGATCAAACCAAGGCTCTAACTCTTTCTTCCAATCAGTAATAGAAGCCCACTGCTTGTCATTGAAGTATGCATCACCAGGTTGATACAAAGTGTTGGCGTAAACCAATGATCCGCCACCAACACCTGCACCACATAAAATCAAAACATCTGGAAGAGCATGGATACGTTGAATTCCATACAAACCTAAAGCCGGGGCAAAGAGAAACTTATTAAGTCTCCATGAAGTCTTAGGAAAATCCTTGTCTTCAAATCTGCGCCCGGCTTCAAGTACTGCAACTGAATAACCTTTTTCGCGCAATCGAAGCGCAGAGACCGAACCACCAAAACCTGATCCGATCACTACGACATCGAATGTGCGTTTAGCCATTTACAACGCCAAACCCGCTGGATCTTCATCGCGAATATGCCAGCTACTTCCGTATTGCTCTATTAAATCCAAGAATGGCTTCGGTTCCATCCATTCAGGACCAACAACACCTCGAGGCTTCCATGTGCCATTTGCAATCAATTCCATAGCAATAACAGGGTTAATTGCGGTCTGCCACACAACAGCTTGATCACCGTAATTATCCATAGACCATTGATTATCTACAACGTTATAGATGTAACAGGCGTAAGGCTTTCCTTCTTTATCAAGACCCTTCACATGCGCACCTGCACATGTCTTACCGTGCATCAGCGGACCAATCTTTGCTGGATCTGGAAGTAGCGAGGCTAAGAAATCACGTGGAGCAATCTCCATTCCACGGTAATTAACCTTTTCCTTTTTGGATAAACCAAGTGCGTGAATAGTTTTCAAGGTGTTGATGAAATCAGCCCCAAGTCCATACTTAAATGAAACATGGTTCGCTTTAACCTTTTTAGGAATCAGAACAACTTCTTCGTGTTCAACATCTACACATTCAACTGGGCCAATTCCTTCTGGGAAATCAAAAACAACCCCACCTGAAAATGGTTCTGAGGTGTGCCACTTGCCGTTGTCCCATAACAAAGGAGCGTTCAAGCACTCTTCAATTGTGGTCCAGATTGAAAATGATGGAGCAAAGTCATATCCATCAACGGTTAAGTTGGAACCATCCAAAATAGTGACAGCATCAATTTCGCTGAATAAATAATCTTGGGCGTACCGAGCAAAAATATCGCTCATACCAGGTTCGATACCGATTCCGATAAGTGCGTACTTCTCGTTCTTCTCCCAAGCTTCCGCTTGAGCAAATTGTTCATCACCTAACATGACACCGGTTTTATGGAATGGATCAGTTGGGTGTGCCTTAGAAAGCGACATCGCCATATCTATGTAGTTAACGCCGGTATTTTGCGCAGCTGTAAAGATCTGCATCACAAAACGTGGATCTACTGCGTTAATAACCACATCAGGATTGACCTTCTTGATCAATCCTTCGAGAGCCACCAGATCGCCGGCATCCACCTCCACTGATGTAAATCGAGGGTCTTGGATTTTCTGGGTGACAGCGTGCGCCTTTGAAGCATCGTAATCAGCGATAACTAACTCAGTGATAAATGACTTGCGTGATGCGATATTTGCGATTGCACTGCCAACTCCGCCTGCGCCGATAACGAGCGCTCTCATGGTTGGCCTTTCAGTTTGTTCTTAACCTTCAATAGACCCGTGTCCATCGAATGGAATCCAACGTGGATTCAAGGGAAGGTTATCGATACCGCTAACCTTTGCCAAGCACCGCCAAACTATTGAAAGTATGTCTGGTGTAGTAAGTCCCCGTAGCTCAGTGGATAGAGCAACCGCCTCCTAAGCGGTAGGTCGCAGGTTCAACTCCCGCCGGGGACACTCAATTATCAATTAGTTCAGAGATTTATGAGAAAACAACGGTTCGCTTGCCGACAATGAAAATTTTGTCATCGGCGTATAACTTAACCGCTTTTGCAAGCACTCGACGCTCAATGTCACGTCCAATAGCAATCAACTCTTCAGCAGAAGCGTTGTGCGTCACATGCGCAACATCTTGTTCAATAATCGGACCCTCATCTAAATTATTATTTACAAAATGAGCGGTAGCACCTATCATCTTTACACCACGTTCAAAAGCTTGTCGGTAAGGATTGGCGCCCACAAATGCCGGCAAAAACGAATGATGAATATTTACTATTTTATCGTTAAAAGAGGATACAAATTCGGGACTAAGAATTCGCATAAACTTCGCCAAAACCAAATAATCAGGAGAATGCGCTTTCACAATTTCCATGATTTCCTTTTCAAAAACTTCTTTGCTTTTGTTGTGATGATTCACATAGAAAAAAGGAATGCCAAACTTAGAAGTTAAATCACCTAAATTCTCATGATTGGCAATCACGCATTTTATACTGGCATTCAATTCTCCAAAGTGATGTTTAAGCAACAATTCGCTTAAACAATGGTATTCCTTTGTGGCCAAAACAATAATGTTTTTGGGCTCCTTCAAACTTATTTTCAAACTAGCATTGGCAGGCAAAGAAGACAATAATTCTTGTTGAATAACATCGTGATTAATTTCACCACTCAGTTCTAAACGCATGAAGAAATTACTCAACTGCCTGTCTACATACTCCCTCATTTCTTCGATGTTAACGCCATGCTTAAATAAAATGCTGGTGATGTTGGCCACCAAGCCTTTGGCGTCGCTGCAAGCGATGTGTACTATGTGATTCATAAAAATAAATTAGCTCCTTAAATATAAGTCATTTTTGGCAATTTCGTTATTTCACTCTCTTCTAAATACGGCATTCCTTGTCGGATTTTAGCAGATGCTTCTTTCACATCAAAAGCAATCAACATGGTTTTATCCACTTCACTTTTCTTCATCGGACGCAAATAATCCCAACTTCCTGGCACTACTTTTTCAGTAAGTAATTTGAAAAATTCTGCTTTCAAATCGTAATCATCAATCACTTCACTTTTCGAAAAAACAATCACCGAACGGTAATTCACCGAATGATCGAAAGCCGATTTCGCCACCACCAATTCATCGGTCAACATAACGGTAATACAAACAGAAGTGCCAGTTGGCAAAGCTCTCAAAAAATGACTTCCCACCGAACCATGAATATAAATTCTATCATCCTTTCGAACGAAAGCAGTGGGTATCGCAAAAGGCTCATTATTTACGCTATAACTAGTAGTACAAAACAAAGCTTCATCTAAAATAGAATAGATAACTTCTTCGCTGTAATGCGCGCGCTGATTGGCGTAGCGGCTGGGTGTGGTTTTGTCGGTTTTTTGGATGGGCATATAATTATTGTATTTTTTTCATTTTA
>ENA-OUVC01000636-OUVC01000636.1-marine-metagenome-genome-assembly--contig:-NODE-636-length-22385-cov-2.632374_pt1 | contig 22385 bp, 18 predicted proteins | sample MGYA00248622_ERZ508571 | MGnify/ENA primary metagenome ERZ508571 (study PRJEB26236, sample SAMN06267175) | marine metagenome | isolation source: Columbia River Estuary | place: USA:Columbia River Estuary... | reverse complement strand
TGTAATCATATTTTTTCTTGGTTTGAAAGAAGATATCCTCTTGATTTCTCCCATGAAGAAATTTATTGGTCAATTGATTGCAGCTTTCCTGTTGGTGTATCCTGGCCATTTTCAATTGACATCCTTGCATGGATTTCTGGGTCTGACCAATTTGAGCCCTGTATTTTCTATGCTGTTTTCTTACATAACCATCCTGGTGGTGATCAATGCATTTAATCTCATTGATGGGGTTGATGGCCTGGCCGGAAGCCTTGGACTGATCTCCACTTTGTTTTTCGGTGTGGTTTTTGCCATAGAAAAGGATTTTTCTTTTGCCATTCTTTCTTTTTCGATGGCAGCAAGCCTGTTGGCCTTCCTGATGTACAATTATTCCCCAGCTAAAATTTTTATGGGAGATACCGGCTCATTGTTGCTGGGCTTGGTCAATGCAGTTTTGGTGATCAGGTTTATCAACACTGCAAGCTTACCTGGAACAGTGTTGCAATTTTCAGCCGCTCCTGCCATAGGTTTTGCTGCGCTGTTCGTGCCTCTGATGGACACCCTAAGGGTGACTGTTTTACGGGTTTACCATGGTCGCTCTCCTTTTGATCCTGATGTGAATCACATCCATCACTTGTTGATGAAACGGGGACTTTCTCACATGCAAATTACAGGCTTGCTTGGACTCTTCGCAATAGGATTCATTGCTTTTGCCATTTTTGCCCAGTCAATGGGCATCAATTTTGTGATTGCTGGCCTTTTCCTTATTGGCACAGGCATCGCTGCCTATTGCAAATTAATGCCCCAGCCTTTGTCTAAAACTGCCCATATCATCGACGCCTCTCCATCTGCCAGGGTAAATGAGCCTACCATTATTCTTAAAAACATTTCTTCCAAGCCAGAACTGAACAATTAGCCTCAGTTTTATATTCCTCATTTTATTTTCATTCAGTAGATTTGCAGACAAAATTTCCCTTTATGTCTGAAGAACTTGAATTGCAGCTGTTAGATGCTACTGCCACGATGGAAAAAGCAATTTCACATCTTGAATCAGAGCTTACTAAAATACGTGCCGGCAGGGCAAATCCTCAGATGTTTGATGGACTTACTGTAGATTATTATGGTGCTCCAACCGGAATTGCCCAGGTGGCCAATATTTCTGTTGCTGATGCCAGAACCCTTACCATTCAGCCCTGGGAGAAGAACATGTTGCAACTGATTGAGCGTTCCATCATTGCCGCCAATATAGGTGTGACCCCACAAAATGATGGTAGCATCATCCGCATTTTTCTTCCCCCCATGACCGAGGAACGAAGGAAAGAAATAGTAAAAAGGGTTCAAAATGAAGGCGAACAATCCAAAGTGGCCATCCGCAACATCAGAAGGGATGCCATTGAACAAGTGAAAAAAATGCAGAAGAACGGTTTGAGCGAGGACATTACTACAGATGCTGAAAAGGAAATTCAGGAAATGACCAATACGTTCATTGCGCTGATAGAAAAGCATCTTGCTGCCAAGGAAAAGGAAATCATGAGTGTATAAGTCTATTTGTTGGCCAGTCTTACGCCTGCAAGAATAACCGCCATTCCTGCGACTTGAAGACCCGTAATGGTTTCCCCAGCAACAAAGCCCCATCCCAATGCCACCAATGGAATGCCATACGTTACCATGGATGCAAAAACAGGACCCGCCTTTTTCATCAAGGTATAGAAAATGACGGATGCCAGACAGGTGCTAACTATACCCAAAACAACTCCTGCAATTGTTCCTCTGGTCAACCTGCCATTTAGGAGATTCGGGTCGGTGAAATACCCTGTTGAGGCCAGGATAATCAGGTTAGGAATGATCAACGCAGTAAAGGCAATGGTTGCTATATGAAGGGGTGCAACGTCTTTAAGGTATTGGTTCACCACATTTACATTCAAGCCATAGCAAATGGTGGCAATAATGACGAAAAAAGTATAGCCAATGTATTGCAAGTTAATCTGCCTGGAAGCGCCAAAAACCAAGACCAGCATACCGGCAAAGCCTAGCAACATGCCGACCCATTTGATCCAGCCTACCTTAAGGTTGAAGAACAGCATTCCGATGGCCAGTGTAAAAATCGGGGTCAAGGCATTGAGTATTCCAGCAATCGAACTGTCGATTTTGGTTTGGGCAATGCAAAATAGGTAGGCAGGAAAAAGGGTTCCGAGAAATCCTGAAAGGATCAAGGCTGGTACCGCTTTTTTCGGAACAGCCCTGTAAGCAGTTCTTATCCATGGAAGCATGATCAGTCCGGCTGAGATAATCCTGATGGAAGCCAGTTGGTATGGACTCAGTATTTCCATTCCTCCTTTCATGATGATGAAAGAGCTTCCCCAGGTGAGGCAGAGAATGACGAAGAGGATCCATTTCACGCTAAACAATTTTTGGACCGCGAAGGTCGTTAAAATTGCCCATCCATCTTCATTCTTTTGCATCAATTTCCTATATTTGTCGCCATACCTACTTCAAATCAACCGTTTTGAATACTGTTTCTTACCAGATCAGATTGCCTCAGTTTGAAGGTCCATTCGACCTTTTACTTTTCTTCATTGAAAGAGATGAACTTGATATTTATAATATTCCCATCACCAGCATCATTAATGACTTTTTGGCTTTTATCAAAAAGTCTGAAGAAGACAATATTGAATTAAGCAGTGAATTCATCCTTTTCATATCAACACTCATCAGGATCAAAGCAAAAATGTTGCTTCCCCGAAAAGAGCTGGATGACCATGGAAATGAAATTGATCCGAGGAAAGAATTGATTGATAAAATTCTTGAATATAAAAAATTCAAGGAAGCCTCATTGAAGCTTGCGGAGCTTGAACAACAGCGGATGTTCATGGTGAAAAGGGGAAATCTTCAGCAAGATCTTCATGCGATAGGAGAGGAGTCTTCAGAGGGTACAGAGATTCAATCCATCTCTCTTTTCAAACTGATGAAAGTCTTTGAAAAGGTGATGCAAAGGGTGCATGACCGCCAGAACAAACCGCAGCATGTAGTATACAGGTACAATTATACCATGGATGAAACCCGTGAGTATGTATTGAAAGCAAGCGCGCAAGAAAAAACCATGTCGTTTGAAAAGGTATTCGACATTTGTCAAGACAGGCTGCATGCAATTTTCCTGTTTCTTACCGTATTGGAACTTGTTCAACAAAGCTATTTGGCCATCATCATTGGCGAAGGCAAGAACAATTTCATCATTGAATTCAATGATGAACGCCCTGAAGATCAGTTGGTCAGCATTATTGAATAACGCTCACAACAGCTTTCATCATCTCCCTTGCGGTTGTAGCAATCGCTTCAGCATCATAATGGCATTCTTTGTGCAATTCCTTCTGGGAGCCATGTTCAACAATGCGGTCAGGGATCCCCAGGATCCTTACATCAGCCTTGTAGCCATTGTCAGCCATGAATTCTAAAATTGCGGAACCAATTCCTCCAACAACAGTTCCATCTTCAACAGTGATGATTTTGTTGTAAGTGGAAAATACCTCATGAAGCATCTCTTCATCAAGCGGTTTTGCAAACCGCATGTCATAGTGACCAGGGGTAATGCCATCAGCCATCAGGTTTCTGATGGCAGCAGCAGCAAAATTGCCCGGATGCCCAAATGATAGGATGGCAATTTCTTTTCCTTCTTTGAGTTTACGTCCTTTGCCTATCTCAATTTCCTTCATGGTTGTTTTCCAATCAGGCATCATGCCCTCTCCCCTTGGATAGCGAATGACAAAAGGTAATTTGGTGGTTTCAAGCTGTGCCGTATACATGAGATCCCTCAACTCTGCCTCATTCATGGGGGCTGAAACAATCATGTTGGGGATGCAGCGCATGTAGGGGATGTCATAGACACCGTGGTGCGTAGGTCCATCATCGCCCACCAGTCCTGCACGGTCCAGACAAAATACCACCGGTAGTTTTTGGATGGCCACATCATGCACCACCTGATCATACGCCCGTTGCATAAAGGTGGAATAGATGTTGCAAAAGACTTTCAATCCCTGTGTTGCCATGCCTGCACTCAATGTTACAGCATGTTGTTCGCAGATGCCAACATCAAAGGCCCTGTCAGGCATTTCATCCATCATGAACTTCAGGGATGAACCTGAAGGCATTGCCGGGGTAATGCCTAAGATCTTCTTGTTTTTTTCAGCCAGTTCAACAATGGTCTTGCCAAATACGTCCTGGTATTTTGGAGGCTGGGGTGTATCAAATATTTTTTTGTAAATCTCGCCAGTCACTTTATCAAACAAACCTGGGGCATGCCATTTGGTCTGGTCCTTTTCAGCCAGTGCGTATCCTTTTCCCTTGGTGGTAATGATATGGAGCAGCTTGGGGCCAGGTATGTCCCTCAGGTCTTTCAGGGTGTCAACCAGTTTGGTAATATTGTGTCCATCGATAGGCCCGAAATACCGCATGTTCATGGATTCGAACAGGTTGCTTCTTTTGTTGATGAAGCCCTTGATGCTGTGTTCGAGCTTACTGGCCATTTCCCTGCTGAAATTTCCTCCAATGGGAAGTTTTCCGAGGGTGTTCCAGATGTCATCTTTCAGTTTATTGTAGGTATGTGAAGTGGTGATGTCTGTCAGGTATTCCCGCAATGACCCTACATTGGGGTCAATGCTCATGCAATTGTCATTCAGGATAACCAACATGTCTGCATCTGTTACACCTGCATGGTTCATGGCTTCGAAGGCCATTCCTGCAGTCATTGAACCATCGCCAATAACAGCCACGGATTTTCTGTCTTTCTCACCATTGTACTTTGCGGCCATGGCCATACCCAATGCTGCAGAAATAGAAGTGGAGGAGTGGCCTACGCCAAAAGCATCGTAGGGGCTTTCTGTCCTTTTGGGAAATCCACTGAGTCCACCGTATTTTCTGTTGGTATGGAAATTATCCCTTCTTCCTGTGAGGATCTTGTGGCCATAGGCCTGGTGGCCAACATCCCAGACCAATTGGTCGTAGGGGGTATTGTATGCATAATGCAGGGCTACGGAAAGTTCAACAACGCCAAGGCTGGCTGCAAAATGCCCTCCGTGTACACTCACAACATCAACGATGTATTGTCTCAATTCATCACAAACCTTGTACAGTTCATCCTTCCCTATTTTTTTTAAGTCGTCAGGGGAGTTGATTTGTTTGAGCAAAGCACCGGCTTCGATTTCTGTCATATTGAATCCAATTTGAATCTGTACGCTTTAAACAAGGTCCGCTGGCATTTGTTCGCGGCATCTTGCTCTTTGGCCATTATAAAGTTAGTCATAATCAGCCAACTTTTGTGTCAACGTATCATTGGACGGGCAGAAGTATACAACAAAAAAGACCTCATGGTGAGGCCTTCTTTTCTTTATGGGGTACGGATCAATTTTTGAGTACTCTGGCAACCTGGGTCTCACCCGTGCTTGTTTTTTTAAGGGATACAAGGTAAAGGCCTTTTGCAAGTTTGCTGGTCAACAACCGGATGTTGTTTTGGCCAATCTTCAGCGGGTACCGATCAGCCAGAACAACCTGGCCTGCAGGCGACATGACGTTGATCAATAAAACATCCTCATTTGTAGCATACTGGCTCAGACCAAGAAAATCAGTGAATGGATTAGGGGCGATGCTGACCAATTGGTTATTGCTGGAAGACCTAATGAGGTTAACAATCCTGGAATAGCTTGTCTTGTTGTTGTCATCTGTCATGGCCAATCTGAAATAGCTTGCTGACCCAGCTTCGCTGGTGAAGACAATATTTTGTAAGCCCATGCGATCGGCAAATGGGATGTCGGCGACTTTGTAGAACTTCTTGCCATCAAGGCTGGATTCCAAAGCAAGCATTATCATGTCTGCATCCGTTTCAATGTCGATGTTGAACCTGTTCATTTTCCCAACATTGGAACCTGTAAACTGCTTGAGTTTGATGGCCATGGTGATGCAAGGGCCGATGTCAAAGGTGAAAAATTTCTGGTTGCAACCGGTTGCGGGTTCCAGTACAATATTGTAAGAACCAAGACCAAGCCCTGACAATTGAACAGATGGGGCTGTTTCATCCGTTCCATTCGTATAAAGATCTCCGGTCCCAAAAATACCATCCCCATTGTTGTCATACCCCAGGATGTAAGTAAAGGGGAAGAAGGACGCGGGGGTAGGGCTGGTATTGGTTACGGTAAAGGTGGCATATCCACCATTGCAGTTTTCGTTGATGGAATAGGTCTCTGTCATGGAGAGCGTTGCTGCCTCACCTGCAGCATTGTTGGTGGCGCCGCCATTTTGCTGGGTTTCCTTTACCCATACACAGTCGCCATCAATTTTTCTGGCAAAGCTGTTTCCTCTTCCCTGGGATTCTCCAATTTCTTCGTAGATGATGCTGAGGTCATCGAGATCAAAAGTGAAACTGGTGCATGATCCCATGCTTTTGGTTGTAATCAAGCTAGAGGTTTCTAATGCTGAAATTTTTCTGACAACAGCATCAATGATGCTGCCTGTAGGGTTGAACAATACAAGTTGTTCACCTGCTGTTCCTCCATCAGTCAGTAATCCTTCTTCGGTAGTTGGTATGTTACCGCTGGTGCACCCACAGGTGCTCCAGTTGAGGTTTACGGTTACATTCGTGGTGAGGTTGGCGCAGGGGGCATTGATAACGTTCTGACCACCCAGTACAAAAAATTCTCCGGGTCCGAGGATGGTATTGGCAGGAATGGTGATGGCAAAATCACCATCAGTGATGACATAACATCCAATATTCATTGGGCCGGGCCCCATATTTTTCAATTCTATAAATTCGGAACTTATTGGACAGCTGTTGGCCGGCCATGCCATGAATTCGTTGATGACCAATCTTCCCTGTGCATTGGAAGCTGCTGGCAGCAGTAGGCAGGCTAAAGTGATGGATACCAAAAAAGGTAGCCTTATTATAGGGGGTTTCATTGGGATAGGATTTACATAGCCCATAACGCTGTTTTTATGAAAAAATTATGTTAAGGCCCGTCTTTGTTGTTTTTTACCAGTCAACCGGCCTGAAAAGCCTCCTGTAAAAAACCATTTTTCCCTTCTTGTTCAATTGTATAGCTTTGAAATGCATGGATCTTTACCTCAGGAACATATCAAAATACTGGCTTTTCCAATTCTTGGGCTGGTTGATGTTTGCAGGCATCAATATTTTCTTCGCCTTTACCTACAAGCTTTTTGATGCCCAGTTCATCGGTCGCTTGGGTGTATATGTCGCCATTGGCCTGCTGATGTCACATTTCATGCGGATGACCATCAAATGGCTGAAGCTGATGCAGCGCAACATCAATTACCAGTTGATGGGATTTATCTTGGTTTCAATTGTATTTGCAACGGCAGTGGGTATAGGGGAAACCTATTTGAGCATGTTTGCAGGGTTCGAATACAAGGAAGAGGCCAAATGGACCATTTCCCAAAAAATAAGCAGCAATGTTTTCTCTTCTTTCATTTATCTTTTTATTTGGAACTGTATTTATTTCATCTACCATTATGTGGCAGAGTCAAGAAAAAACCAACTGGACAACCTGAAGTTGGAGGCCTTGGTAAAGTCTCTCGAGCTCAAGACCATCAAATCCCATATCAATCCGCATTTTATTTTCAATGCGATGAACAGCATCCGGGCCTTGATTGATGAGGATCCCAACAGGGCCCGTGAGGCGGTTACGGCACTGAGCAATATTCTTCGCTCCAGCATGTCTTCCGATCAACATGAAACCATCACACTGGAGAGAGAGCTGAATATTGTGAAGGATTATCTTGCTTTGGAGTTGATCAGGTTTGAAGATAGACTCAATGTGCAATATGGCATCGATGACGATACCTTGGATCATCAGGTTCCCCCCATGATGCTGCAGACCCTTGTTGAGAATGCCATCAAACATGGCATTGGAAAAACAATGCACAAGGGGGAGATTTCCATCTTGGCCAGTGAAACAAATGGACAACTTGTATTGTCGGTCATCAATACTGGGTTATTGGACATCCAGCCGGATCATGAGGGATTTGGCCTGCAAAGCACATCCAACAGGTTGCTGTTGATTTTCGGTGATGCTGCCAGTTTTTCAATTGAACAGCTGAACAAAGACATGGTTGAGGCAAAAGTGATTATTCCACTTTCTTAATAGGAACTTATGAGAAAAAACGCCATCATCATTGACGATGAGAGACTTGCAAGAAATGAATTGAAGAAAATGCTTGCCCTTCATCCTGAAATAGAGGTTGTAGGAGAAGCGGCCAATGCTGACGAGGGCCTCAACCTGATCAATGAATTGACGCCTGACCTGATCTTGTTGGATGTTCAAATGCCAGTGAAAACTGGATTTGATCTTTTGCAGGAATTGGAGAGGCTGCCAGCCGTCATCTTTACCACCGCTTATGACGAATATGCCATCCGTGCATTTGAAGTCAATGCACTGGATTATCTCTTGAAACCCATCGACCCCAAACGTCTTTCAGATGCTCTTCAAAAATTTTTGGCCATCGATGAAAAGGAGATGTTGTTTTCAGAAAACCGGTCTGAAATCCGGCTATCCCTTTCGGAATCGGACCAGGTATTTGTCAAAGACGGAGAAAAATGCTGGTTTGTGAAGCTGGCAGAAATCAGGTTATTTGAATCTGTCGGCAACTATGCAAGGGTATTTTTTGGTCCAAACAAGCCATTGATCCTGAAATCACTGAATTCCCTGGAAGAAAGGCTTGACCCAAGAACATTTTTCAGGGCCAACCGCAAGCATATCGTAAACCTCCGCATGATTGAAAAGGTTGAGCCGTTTTTCAATGGAGGGCTATTGCTTGAAATAAAGGGCGGAGAAAAGATTGAAGTGTCCAGGCGCCAGGCCGTAAGGTTCAAGGAGATGATGAGCCTTTGATGGTGTGCAAAACATGCTTTTCGGGACGACGGATTAACCCTTATTTTTGCATAAATACTCTACTTTGATTGTTATTGATGATATTCTGGTTAGCGATGATATTGTAGAAGCACAGTTTGTTTGTAACCTCAGCAAATGCAAAGGGGGCTGTTGTGAGGACGGGGATGCGGGTGCACCACTGACAAATGAGGAATTGGATGAGGTGAACAAGAGCTATGAAATTGTCAAGCCACTGATGTCCAAGGACGGCATCAAAGAAGTGGAAAAAAACGGACTATACCGGTACGATCGTGAGTTTGGTTGGGTTACGCCTACCATCGAAAACAAAATATGTACCTACGGGGTGCGCGATCAGCAAGGGATCATAAAATGTGTATTTGAAGAGGCTTACAACAAGGGCCAGATCAAGTGGAAAAAGCCCATCTCTTGCCATCTTTATCCCATCAAGAAAAGCAAGAGCCGATACACCAACCATGAAATGCTCAACTACGAACCCCGTGAAGACATGTGCAGCCCGGCTTGCAGCTTGGGTGCAGAACTGAAAGTGCCGGTGTATAAATTTTTGAAAGAACCCATTACAAGATTATACGGCGAAGGATTTTATGATGCACTTGATCAGGTGGCAAAGGATTTTTTTAATGGTGATAAAAAGCTGAATAAATAATTAACCCATGTCAAATCCAGCTTCGGTTTTTAAGGAGAAAAGTTTTGTAAAAGCAGCGGATTTATCCCATCGCAAAACCATCAACCACAATATCGGAAAGTACAATGCAGTTGTACCACTGGGAAAACAACAATTTTCAGACATCAATTTTGCGCGGGAAAAAGCCAAGCATGCCAAATGGAAAGCACTTGAAAGCTTGGATGTTCAATTGGAAAAATTTGAAATCAATTTTCTCAAAAATGGCGGTAAGGTGATTTGGGCAGAAACCATAGAACAGGCCCATGAAGCCATCCTCAAGATTTGCAGGGAAAAGAATTGCAAGACGCTTGTCAAGAGCAAGAGCATGGTTACGGAAGAAATTCACCTCAATGATTTCCTTGAAAAAAATGGCATCGACAGCATTGAATCCGATCTGGGCGAATACATCCAACAGCTGGACAACGAGCCACCTTATCATATTGTTACCCCTGCGATGCACAAGAGCAAAGAAGATGTTGCCCGTGTTTTCCATGAACACCTGAATACACCGCTTGATCTTACGCCAGAAGAGCTCACCCTTGTTGCAAGGGAAAAACTCAGGAAAAAATATGCCGAGGCTGAGATAGGTGTAACAGGCGCCAACTTCATCATTCCGGAAACAGGCAGTATTGCAGTAACAGAGAACGAGGGCAATGCAAGGTTGAGTGCATCCTTTCCCAAAACACATATTGTCATCACCGGGATAGAAAAAGTGATCCCCTCCTTGCAGGATCTTGCCCTTTTCTGGCCTTTGCTTTCTACCTATGGAACGGGCCAACAGGTTACGGTATACAATTCCATCATCAGTGGCCCCCGTCAATCAACGGAAATGGATGGTCCAGATGAAATGTATGTCATCCTGTTGGACAATGGTAGAACCAATATCCTCAAGGATCCCGTTTCAAGGGAAAGCCTTTATTGTATCCGTTGCGGAGCTTGCCTGAACGCTTGTCCTGTGTATAAAAATATCGGAGGGCATAGCTATGGAACCACCTACAGTGGCCCCATTGGCAGTGTGATTACGCCCAATCTCAAAGACCTTGGGGAGTGGAAACACCTGAGCCAAGCATCTTCCCTTTGTGGAAATTGTACGGAAGTATGCGCGGTAAAGATCAACCTGCATGAACTCCTGTTGTACAACAGGAGAGAGGCTGTCCGTTCTGGGCAGGGAAACATGATAGAGAAGATTGCTTGGGCAGCCTGGCAGCAGAGCATGCTTCACCGGAAAATGATGAACCTTGGCAACAGCAAGATCAAGAACTGGATGATCAATAAATTATTCAAGGGATGGACCGGACAACGGGCAGGCCTTGATTTTCCTGCCAAAACCTTTAATGAGTTGTGGAACGAAAAGCAAGAAAATCCTAAGCCTTTGGCTTCTTAAAACTATTGTTGACCAGGTAAACCCCCCAGAGGGTAATCATTGTGCCGCCAACAATAAAGGCGGTTAATTTTTCTTGCATCAAAATATTACCAAGGATAATAGCAACAATGGGATTGATATAAGCGTGTACAGACACCAGAGACGTGGGCAAACGTTTCAGTGCGTATACATATGCTCCAAATGCAATTACAGAGCCAATCAATACCAGATACCCTATAGACAACCATGCATTTATAGGGATTTGCGAAAGAGGAACGAATTCCCCAGTAATCAAGGAGAAGAGAGAAAGCAAGCATCCACTGACAAACATCTGCCATCCCAGCGAAAAATAGGGATCCATGTCTTTCGCATGCTTGGCCGTTAACAAGGAGGAAAGTGCCCAGGCAATGCTTGCAATCACACCAAACAGGATGCCCAAAGAGAAATCGGTGTACATGATATGTTCAATGAAATCAAAAAAGGTGATGACCACTCCTGCAAAACCCATGGCAATGCCAACAATGGTTTTGCGCTTGAATTTGACCTTATTGAAAACCAGTCCGGTAAACAATACAACCCAGATGGGCATGATGGCGCCAACAACTGAGCCTATTCCGCTGGGCATGTATTTTACAGAAAGTACACTGAACGCATTGCTGATCACAAACATCAGGATCGACATCCAAAAGATCTGCCAAAGCTGGTGTTTTTGGGGAAACATTTTCCTGAAAAACGTGAAGTAAACCACATACAAGCCACCACCAATGAAGTGCCTCAAACCGGAAAGCTGCAATGGTGGAATATAGTCTACCCCAATTTTAGAGGCAAGCCAGGTGGTGCCCCATAGAATAGAAACAACACCCACTGCAAAAAGTGCTTTGGATTTTTCTGATTTGTTGATCTTGAGCCGGCCCGACATCAATGCCTGAAATGTCTGAGTCCTGTCATCACCATGGCCAGCCCGCTTTCTTGGCAGTAGGCAATGGAGTCTTTGTCTCGGATGGAACCTCCTGGTTGGATAAACGCTTCAATTCCTTCTGCATGGCTCATTTTTACGCAGTCATCAAAAGGAAAGAAGGCATCACTGGCCAATACAGCACCCTTCAATTCAAAATTGAATTGCTTGGCTTTTTCAATGGCATGCCTGAGGGAATCAATGCGGGAAGTCTGACCACAACCTTTGCCAATCAACTGTTTGTTTTTTGCGATAGCAATCGCATTTGATTTCAAGTGCTTGCATACCTTGTTGGCAAAAATAAGGTCTGTCTTTTCTTCTTCAGTGGATGCCTTTGCGCCGTCCTCCTCCCATTTTTCGAAATTTCCTTTGTCCTGGTCTTGCACCAATACACCATTCAAGACCGATTTGAATTGTTTTGTTGCAGGGTGGTCTTTTTTCTGGATGAGCAGGATCCTGTTCTTTTTTGTGGTCAACACTTCCAGTGCATCTGCATCAAATGCAGGGGCAATCAATACTTCAAAAAAGATCTCATTGATTTGTGCTGCTGTCGACATGTCGATGGTGCTGTTGCAAACAAGCACACCGCCAAAAGCGCTTTCCGGATCTCCTTGCAAGGCATATTTCCATGCCTCTGCTGCATTCTCCCGTGTCGCAATTCCACATACATTGGTATGCTTGATGATGGCAAAAGTAGATTCGGTTTCTCCTTGGAATTCAGCAATCAATTGTACTGCTGCTTCAACATCCACAAGGTTGTTGTAGGACAGCTCTTTGCCATGCAACTGGTCAAACAATTCATTGAGTTTGCCGAAAAAAATACCTTTTTGGTGAGGGTTCTCACCATAACGCATGATCTCTGGGTTTCCAGAAGAATGCAGGAACTGGCTGGAATTGTTTGCTGTAAAATATTGTGAAATAGCCACATCATAATTCCCGACAATATCAAAGGCTTTGGCTGCAAAATTTCTTCTTTGTACCAGGGTGGTTGTGCATTGTTGTTCTCTGAGGATTTCTACCAATGGGGCATAGTCAGACTTTGATGCAATCACCACCAGGTCGCTAAAGTTTTTGGCGGCAGCCCTGATCATCGAAGGCCCACCGATATCTATTTTCTCAATGATGAGTTTTTCCTCTGTCGTGTTGGCCACTGTTTCTTCAAAAGGATAGAGGTCAACAATAACCAGGTCAATTGTAGGAATGGCATATTCTTTCATTTCAGCCAAGTCTTGTTCTACAGCCCTTCTTCCAAGGATACCACCAAAAATCTTGGGATGCAATGTCTTGACCCTTCCTCCAAGAATAGATGGATAGTCGGTTACAGATTCAACCGGAATGCATTCCAGGCCCAGTTGTTCAATATACTGTTGTGTTCCACCCGTGGAATAAATGGCAACGCCATTTTCACTCAGGAGCCTGACCAGTGGCTCAAGGCCATCCTTGTAGAAAACGGAGATCAGTGCAGCGCGGATTTGTTTTTGCATCATTATTGGGTTTGGTGGCAGCGTATCGTGTGCGGTCCCTCTTCGGGGATTGATTTGAAGCGCAAATGTAACTTTTGTGCTTCTTTTTCCCATTGCTTAATTTTCCACACTGGTGTTGATGCATCTGCAAGGAGCAGGATTTCTTTTTTGATCTCATCTTTCAGGTTGTTCAGCGAGATGGATTTGGCATGGCAGAGCAATACCCATGGCATGGTTTCTTGTGTTTCCTGAAGGCTGATCATGACCGGATCGTTTGGGAATGATTGAATGTCCCAATGTTCAATGCCAAGCGCAAGGCCCGTTTGGCGGAGCAGTTCTTTTGTTTTTTTCTTGCTGTCCAGAAAAGATGCTGAGGCAGTAAGGGTACCATACTTGCCATGCCTGTGGATGATTGTTGCTGCTCCATAGGTGTTCAGTACAATGATCTCCTTTGTTTTGCTGGTCTGGATGCTTTCGATGAGATGCAACACTGGTAAACCCAGTCCCAATAAAGCAAGACAGAAGAAAATAAATCTGCTGGGTGATTTGAACAGGGAATACCATGCTGCAAGATAGAGGCAAACCAAGGATATCATCGTATTGCTGATCTGAAGCTGGTCTATCATGCCAAAAGGAATGTTGCCCATCAGCAGCACGTGGTCATTCATCAACTGAATCAGCGTATTGATGACTTTACCCAATTCGGTTGCCATCCGTTCAAACGGATGAACAGCGCAGAGTAATATTTCCATGACCAGCACCACGCTGGACAGAGGAACTGCAACAAGGTTGGTAAAAAGGAAAAGGGTCGGGAACCGGTGAAAATGGGCGATAACCAAAGGCGTTGTCAATACCTGTGCCGCCAACGTAATGGAAACCATGCTCCACAGGTAAAGGGCTGCTTTGTTTTTGAAGAATACCAATTGCTTGATTTCCTGGTCAAACAACAAAATGGATGCCACTGCCGCGTAACTCAATTGAAAACCAAGATCAAACCGAAGGTCTGGGTTCCAAAGCAGCAATATACATGCAGACCCCAGCAAGCTGTTCATTCCATTGCTTTTTCTTCCTATGGCTTTGCCAACAATGATAAAGCTGAACATGATGGCACTCCTTATCACAGATGCTGAAGATCCAGTGAGGATGGCAAAACTCCAGAGCAATGGGAGACTGATCAAAAGACCAGCCCATGCGGCTCTTTTTCTACCCGCAATTGACCGAATCAAGAGGTCCATCAACATGAAAATCAGCCCCAGGTGCAATCCGGAAATGGCAATGATGTGAACCACGCCAGTATTGGTGTAGGCATCCAGCAATTCCTTGTCCAGGTCCTCCCGATAACCGATCAGCATGGCTTCTGCAAGTCCAGCATTTTGCTTGTTTTTGATGTGCTTCCTGATAATGGCCAATATCTTTTCCCTGACAATGTAGGTCCAGCCTTTGCTGCTGGGTGCAGATTGAGCCAGCTTGATGTATTGGTAGGGTCCCTCCAGCATCACCGTAAAGCCAATGCCATTTCGGTTGGAATAGGTGGTAAAGTCAAAAGCCCCTGGATTGGCATTTTTTTTGAGCGGCTGAGGGATGCTCATTGAAAGCAGTACATCTCCAGGCATGATGGTGCTGCTATCCGTTTTTTTGATGTAGACATACGTGTTGTGTATTGCCTCTGGCATTGGTTGATCTGCCTTGTAAACCCTGGCCAGATACCTGTTTGATGCACTACCCTGTTTCGGGCCTTCTGTAATGCTAAGCAGCACAGGGGATGTGTCTAGGGATGGGGATACCTTTCTGCTGTTGGATCTCAGGGCATTGGAGATGCCCCCGATGGCAATGAGGATTCCTATGATGGAAGTTCCCAATATCCAGCCCCATTTCCATTGGAAGATAAGGGTTGATTGGACAAAGCAAACCGTGGAGGAAATGAAAAGGGCCAAAACAACAATCCAAGTGGGTAGCGATGGCTGGTAATTGGCATCCAGAAAAATACCCAATAGCAGAGCCAGGAAAATTCTAAAAAATGGTATTCTCTTGCACATCCCTTCCTGCTCCTTTTTTCTGGCGTGAAGCTAGAAAAGTTAGCAGAGGACCTTCGCATGGAAAAGGCAGAATAATCTTTGCTGAGGCTGTTTTTTTCTCTTGGTTGATTAGAAATCGAGGCCTAGTGCAAAATACAATGATGGCTTTCCTTTGAAGAAATTGCCCATGGGCCAACCCGCATCTACCCTGAGGAAATAACCCAGCAAAGTACTTCTTGCACCAAATCCATATCCCCCCACAAAGGGTCCGATACCGCCGGTTTTCACATTAACCTGTACAGGGGGAAGCCCGTAGGCCGCGTATGGCCTTTGTATTTTATCAAATTTTCCATTCCATGCAGTACCCAGGTCCAGGAACTGCACCAGTTGAAGGTTTCGGAGGAATGCATTGTTTACCGGCCTGTTGAACAAGGTAGTGAAAAGGGGTAGCCTGAATTCTGAATTCATGACCACATTGTTGTTGCCGTTGGCAACATTTTGGTTATGCCCTCGGAGGCTGAGTGCCAGTGTCTGGAATGCATAGTTTTGGTCTGGCGCCGGGAGGATGGCATTGTTGAATTTTGGTCTCAGCCAGCCCTCAACACCACCCAGGTAATAGATGAGTTTTTGTGAGCCAAAAGAGAAATCGGCTGCTGCTCTACCTGCCCAAATGAAGTTGCGGTAGATCGGATAGTAGTAACGGATATCAGTGCCAAGATTGAACATGAATTTTCCTGAACCTTGTGCATTCACCATCCTTGAATTGATGTCTGCATAGACCTTGTACCTGAATCCGTTCCAGATGTTCAATGTTGGGTTGATGGTATTGTCATGCACATATTCGAGTTTGACCAATGCATATTTGAGGAGGGTATCTGTGGCCGTGAGGGTTGGACTGTAATTGGCATCAGAAGTAATCACAACGTTATCACTCCTGTATCCCAGCATGGCCCTGAGGCTTTTGACTTCGTCAAAAGGATAGCTGACATTGAATTGGTAGAGATTGGAAGCAAGTTTGTTCCTCAACTGAGACTTGATATCGGATGGATCAAAAATGGGAAAGTTTTCCTGGTTGCTCCTGTAATAGGTCAGTCCCCAGTCAAATCTTTTCCGGAGGTTTTGAAAGGAGGCAAGGTAATCATTGTCCCGCAAATTCGTGGCCAGCCTGAATCCACCAATGAATTTCTTGTCTTCCATCAGATCGGAAATTCCCATTCTCAGGATGCCATTCAGGTTGTCCGTATTGGACAGGTATATAGGACCGGTACCTCCGCCATAGGGTTGATAGCGGTTGACCATCACTGAATTGTTGAAACCTGAAACCAAATAGTCTGAAGCAAACTTGAGTTTGTAGTCAAACATCTTCGCTTTCTTGAGTACATCCTCTTTTTGTGGCACCATGGTTTCTTCTGCAACCAAGGCTGTTGTATCCTTCAGCTCCTGATCAAATTCAGTTTGAAAGAGCACATTCTTTTTTTCTGTTTTGGCCTCTTCTTTTTCCTCTTTCTGGTAGAGCATCAGGCCTGTTTTGCGTTTCCTTTCATCCTCCATCAATTTCTTGATATAGTCAGTGGGTCTTGCATTTACATTTCTTTTAACCAGAACAGCGTCGTTGATTTTTAATTTATACAGGAATTTGAGGTCGCCTTCCTGCCTTACTTCTGTGACCTGGTTGTTGTCTCCAGCTCCCCTGGTTTCCTGCAAACTGCTTTGGTAATTGGTGATAGGAAATACATAGGTGCTGTCACTGGTGATGGAAATATAACCGACAGAATCTGGGGCTGTTTTTTCCCAAGCCTTCAGGGTTGAATCCAATTCTTTTCTTTCAGGGTTCCGCAAAATTTCATCGCCTATCCTGTACAAGGTATCGAGGCCGGCACGTTGGGTGGTGAAGAAACCGGCATACCGGTTGCCAATGCCATTGGCATCACTGACAAACGTGAAATGGTTCACATTGTACTGCAGCGGAAACCTTGCCTGTCCGAAAGGTTGATTGGTCAATTGGGTGATTTGTCTGAACTCGCTCTTGGTCCAGTTGTCTACCATGAAGATGTTGAAATTGTTCCTGGAGGGGATAACGGTATCTGCTTTTGAGGCATTGGGTGAAGGCCTGTTGGAAGAAAACAGGATGCCTGTCTTGCTGGGAAAGGCAACAAATGATGCGTCCAGGTCATCGTACACATCGTTGGTGATTTGCTGTATGCTGTTTTCCTTGACCTTGTAAACAAAAATATCAGATTGTCCATTCTTGACAGCACTCAAAATAAGCGTATTGTTATCGAGCATGAACTTGGCATCCTGGACCAATTGAAAACCTTCCAGTTCCTGTTTGAATGTTTTGATCCTTGCCACTACATCGTAAATGAACATCTTGATTTTACCTTCTTCCGTGTAGACCACCAGGATCCGGGATCCTTTGGGATCCCATGCCAGCAAAGGATAATTGGGATTCAACTCATCTTGGTTGTTCAGCACCCCGGCCTTCAACAATGTTTTTCTTTCATCGGAAAGATCATCCAGCACTACCCGGTAGATGCCCTTTTTGTACTCCACCATTGCATAGCTGTTGTTGCGGGCAATAGGGTTGGCCTGAAAACGGTAAAAATCCCGGCCATTCTTTTTTTCTTCAATGGTCACAACATTTCCTTTTGGAAGGTTGCGCCTGCCTTTCAAATCATTCTGGTATTTTTCTGTTTCCAGGTCCATGAAATCAGTGAGGAGGTCACGGAATTTTTTCTTGGTCACTTTTAAACTTGCAGCGTTGATGCTTTTGTAGATCCGAGACAAGTAAAGGAAATAAGTGATGTTGTCCTTTTTATATTGTTCACCAATAAACTTCCAAAAAGCATGTCCTGCCAGATAGGGCTCACTGAAGGCAAATTGGTAAAAGGTGTGAGCATGTCTGTTGCAGAGCAGGCGATCTTAGAAGAAGTTGAAAAAATTAAAAACGAATTACTCCCACAAAAGGAAGTACAAAAAGTAATTAATAAAACAGAAAGTATCATTTGTTTTGAGGATATGAGTATCATGAATCGTGCGCATAGTTTGGCTTTTTATGAATTATTGGGCGATGCAGAAATGATGAATCAAGAATTGGAGAAGTATCAAGCGGTTACACCAGAAAGGATACAAGCTACTGCGAATGCGATCTTCCAAGATCAGAACAGAAACACTTTATATTATTACAGTAAAAATTAAAACATGGCATTAGATAGAATTAAAGCACCGTTGATTAAGGATGCCGTTGATTTTGATATTCAGTTAAAACCCTACCAGCATTTTACTTTAGACAATGGAGTAGAAGTATATAGTTATGAAGGAGGTGCAGAGGAAGTGATGATGATGGACTTGGTTTTTTTTGCTGGTAACTGTTACGAAGAAAAAAACTGGGTTGCTGCTGCCACTAATTTTTTACTAAAAAATGGCACGCATCAAAAAACAGCTTTTGAGTTGAATGATTATTTTGAGTTCTATGGCGCGTATGTGAATCGAACTTGTTACAATGAAACAGCGACCATTAATTTACATACACTTTCAAAACATTTTGAAGCATTATTACCTGTGGTGAGTGAATTAATCACAGAGTCTAATTTTTCGGAAGAAGAATTAAAAATATACCAACAAAATCAATTACAAAGATTGACTTTGAATTTAAAGAAGAGTGATTTTATTGCCAATAGATTGATTGACGAATACTTGTTTGGCATTGCACATCCTTATGGAACCTATTCTACAGAGGCTGCCTTTAAAAATCTAACACGCGAAGATCTGGTACAGTTTTATGATCGTTTTTACAAGCATGGTAAAGCTGTGATATTCATGGCGGGCAAGTTTCCAAAAAACATGCAAAGCTTAATGAATAAATACATTGGTGCTTTGCCATTGAATCAAAAAGCATTGCCTACGTATGATCATCCAATTATTTCTGCGGCAACAAAAAAATATTCGATTGTCAATGATGCGAGTTCGGTGCAAGGGTCTATTAGAATGGCAAGAAGATTTCCCAATCGACACCATCCAGATTTTCCTGGAACACAAGTGTTGAATAATGTATTAGGCGGATTTTTTGGATCAAGGTTGATGCGCAATATTAGAGAAGACAAAGGATACACTTACGGCATACATAGTTATTTACAGAATCATGTACAAGAATGTGCATGGATGATTAGTACGGATGCAGGAAAAGATGTTTGTGGTGCAACGATTGAGGAAGTGTATAAGGAGATGGCCATTCTGAGAAATGAAAAGATAGATGAGGCCGAGTTGAAATTGGTTAAAAATTATATGTTGGGTGCGCTGCTAGGGGATTTAGATGGACCATTCCAAATCATGAATCGTTGGAAGACTTATTTATTGAACGATTTGGACATTGCTTATTTCAATAAAACCATCGAAACGGTACGTGCGATACAACCTGCCGACCTGCAAGCATTGGCCAATCAATACCTTCAAGCAGAAGACTTTTATGAACTAGTGGTTTACTAGGGGAATTTATAAATTATTTTCAAACGCTAAATACTGATTATCAGCTATTTAGCGTTTTTGTTTTTACAGTACCTTAAAAAACTTGGTACTATGTGATGCATAGTACCTTAATTATCCTTAGTTTTGTGGTATAAATTAAAATTATGGATATTCAAAACACACAAAGTCAGATGCGCAAGGGCGTTTTGGAGTTTTGCATATTGTCCATCATTCAACAAGGGGAGGTTTATCCGAGTGATATTGTTGAGCAAATGAAAGCGGCCAATCTGCATATTCTAGAAGGTACATTGTACCCACTATTAACAAGATTAAAAAATGCGGGCTTGCTCAATTACCGTTGGGTAGAAAGTATTAGTGGTCCGCCAAGAAAATATTTTGTGATGACGGAAGCCGGAACAGAAGCTTATGAAGTCTTACAAAAAACTTGGAATGAAATGGCCACATCAGTAGGTACCATTATCACACCAAAAGCAAACCCAATTGTTCACCAAGCAGATGCTGCTCAATAAATATAAGATCATGAAAAAAGTAATCAATATCAATTTCCAAGGCCGCATTCTTCCTATCGAAGAAATGGCGTACGAAAATTTGAAACAATATATAGAAAGTCTAAGAACCTATTTTGAACAAGAAGAAGGGAAGGACGAAATCATTAATGACATTGAATGTCGTGTGGCTGAATTGTGTGAAGACCGTCTTAAAAAAGGCGCAGTTTGTATTACAGAGCAAGACATTGATTTAATCATCACAAGTATTGGTCGTCCAGCTGATTTTGAAGCACAGGATGGTTTTGAAGCACAATCAAGTTCAGGTAATTCTAATTATTCTTCTTCTCAAAATGAAGGACAAAATAATTGGGATAATATAAGACCAAAGCGTTTATACCGTGACGAGCAAAACAAAGTTTTAGGTGGAGTTTGTAGCGGTATTGCAAATTACTTTGGCTTGGAACCATTATTGGTAAGAATTTTATGGATCTTTTTGATCGGTGTAAATATTTTAGGGTATTTAATTTTATGGATTGCCGTTCCAAGTTCTTCCGTAAAAGAAATCGGAGGGGTTAAAAAAAGATTGTTTAGAGATATTGAAAACAAAGTGATTGGCGGTGTTTGTGCCGGCTTGTCTAAATATTTTGGAATTAAGGTATGGATTATCAGAATTTTATTTTTAATACCTTTTATTCGTTTAGTTTTTAATTTTAGAGAAATACATTTATTCCAATTTTGGGATGCACCAGATTTTCCTAATTTCTTAGATATTACATTTAGTCCAGGATCAGTATTTATATACATTGTACTTTGGTTGGTATTACCAGAAGCAAAAACAAGTGCTGATAAATTAGAAATGGTAGGGGAGAAAGTGGATTTGAATAGTATTAAGAATACCATTCAAAATGATATGGAAGGTTTTAGTAAAAGAGCGCAAGGATGGGGAAGTGATTTGAAAAATAAATATCAAACCGATCACGCTTCTAATACAAAAAATGGGGCATCTGCTCACCCTTCAGAAAAAAGAAAAGGTATTGTTTACTATATAGGAAGAATCATCACAATTAGTATTAAAGCCTTTGTATATTTTATTTTAGGTATTATAGGCATTTCATTATTAGCAGCTTTGTTTGGAATTGGAGTAGCAGCAACTGCAGTAATGCCGCTTAGAAAATTCTTATTGGAAGATGGTGCGCAAAGTTGGGCAGCTTTTGGAACAATTGTATTATTTATCTGGGTACCTATCGTTGGTATTGTAACTGCGATTATTCGAAAAATTGCAGGATTTAAAAAGACCAATGTTTGGATAAGATCTGGCTTTTGGGCCTTATGGATTGTTGGATGGGTAATGCTATTTTATTTTGGTAGTAGTTTGGGAAATAGTTTTTCCAAACATAATACGCCGGTTGAGCAATCTATTGCATTGAAAAATGCTAATGTTAATTATTTAGAAGTGACTGCTACTCCTAAAATGAAATATTATGAAGATAAATGGTTCAAAGTTTCAGAGTTTGTTGATTATGGTGATGAAGACACTATTTTTGTGAGAAATCTTAGAATTAGAATTGTACAATCTCCTACGGATAGTTTTCAAGTGAAAGTGGTGAAATTAAGTAATGGTAAAACGGTGGCTGAAGCCAATAGCTTAGCGAATAAAATTAATTTTAATATTTCACAACAGGATAGCATAATTTATCTAGATAAAGGAATCGGCATCAATGCAAATGATAAATTTAGGAATCAACATATCATTATGACGATTGCAGTCCCTATTGGAAAGCGAATAAAAATTTCTAATAAAGGTTGGTCGCAAACTAATATTAGTATTAATCATGTTGGAAGTCTCCTTCCTCTATCTCTACTTTATATTGACTATTAATGCCTTCATATTTTAACTCTTTAACGTCTTCTAGATTATTAGTAAAGAATATTTGAGGCTTTACCCAAAAAGAAAACCATGTTATTTGATATTTGAAGTGATTCATTTTAATTTCTCCTAGTTATGTATAAGTAATGATATATAAGTTTATAATGTTGTCAAGTATTCTTTAAACATTCTTTTAG
>ENA-OUVC01000635-OUVC01000635.1-marine-metagenome-genome-assembly--contig:-NODE-635-length-22395-cov-3.102429_pt1 | contig 22395 bp, 18 predicted proteins | sample MGYA00248622_ERZ508571 | MGnify/ENA primary metagenome ERZ508571 (study PRJEB26236, sample SAMN06267175) | marine metagenome | isolation source: Columbia River Estuary | place: USA:Columbia River Estuary... | reverse complement strand
AGCGGTTCAGACATGTAGTTTGCTGCAATGGCGGCTACTTCTTTGGGCATCGTTGCCGAAAACAACCACACACTTTTTGTATCGGGCGTATATTTTAAGATATCGTCGATATCCTCTTTGAATCCCATGTTCAACATTTCGTCTGCTTCATCAAGCACAACAAATTCAATCTCGTTTAATTTAATCACCTTACGGTTCATTAAATCCATGAGACGTCCCGGTGTTGCGACAATGATATCGACTCCTTTACGAATGTCTGTGATTTGTTTTTTAATATCTACCCCACCATAAACAGAGACTACACTCGCGTTTAGGTATTTACCAAAGATTTTTAAATCGTTCGATATTTGCAAACAGAGTTCACGGGTTGGACAAATAATTACGGCCGATGGATAAAGTTGGCCTGGTTCAATTCGACTTAGTAAGGGCAAGCCAAAAGCTGCTGTTTTACCTGTTCCTGTTTGTGCTAGTCCTACAAAATCGCTTTCTTCTTGGAGTAGATGGGGAATCGCTTGTTCCTGGATGGGTGTTGGTTCGGTGTACCCGAGCTCTTTGATGGATTGCAGCACCTCATTCCGCAATCCCAACGCTTCAAATGTCATTGATTTCTTCTAAAATTAGGTGCAAAGGTAGGTATAATATAATGGAACTTACTATTATTTTAAAATGAAGCAAAAAATGATAGAGCGAAATCGGAAAGAATTTCTAATTTTGACCAAAATAAAATATATGGACTTACAAGGAATCATTTCCATTTCTGGTCGCCCAGGATTATTCAAAATCATTACGCAAGGAAAAAGCAATGTAATTGTAGAATCGTTGATTGACAAAAAAAGATTCCCTGCATTCGCATCGGAAAAGATAAGTTCTATTGAGGATATTAGCATTTTCACCTATGCTGATGATGTAAAATTAACGGATGTTTTTGCGACATTGTTAGTTCAAAACGACGGCAAAGAAGGCATTAGTCATAAAGTTGAGGAAGCCGTATTAAGAAAAACGTTTGAAGGGGTTCTTCCGAACTATGACCTAGACCGAGTGTATCTTTCGGATATCAAAAAAGTATTTCAGTGGTATAATTTATTATTGAAAGAAGGATTAATTAAGAAAGAAGAAGTTGCTACAGGAGAAGCAGAGAAACCGGAAAAATCTGAAAAGGAGCCTAAAAAAGTAAAAGCAGATGCTGCTAAAAAGCCTTCAAAACCTGTTGCAACCAAAGAACCGAAAGCAACTAAACCGGCAGTAAGTAAAAAAGCCCCAGTAGTTAAAACGGGTAGTTCAAGAGGGAAATAACGTTAATCTTTTTTAAAGATACTTCCAACTTCTTTTCCAATCCTAGACAAGGTATCTACACCTAACCCGATAGCATTCCCTGAAATATCTTCGTATTCTTTAAATAGATTTTCTTTCTCTTGTCCTGGTATAACAAGCACCCAGTCATTGTCTTCGTATGCCTTTTGCACCTTTGCTAAAAACGTATCTGAATCCGAAAAATATGAAACAGATCCCGTTCTTGCACCTACTGCAATTACAAAATCATTTTCTTTACGATTCGCATGTATGAAGAAATCTTGAATTTCCTCTATTGCTACCAATTTTGAAGTAGCATCAATCTTGTTGGCAGAAGCCACTTTTAAAAATCGTTCATACGTGTTCAAGTGCATGTAGGCCTCGATAGGAATCTTCAACTCATGTGACAAACGAAAAATACGCTCAACCCACGAAACAAAGGTTGCTTCTAATTCAGCATGAATAGGTGCAACAACAACAATTTTCTCATAATTTACTGAAGGCCGTTCTACTTGACAGAAAAAAATCGTTTTGTCACAAGAATCCATAAGGTGGGCACGGTCATCTCCGACAATACGTTTAATCAAATTGATCTTATTGCTATCATTCACCATGACTACATCAGCAAACAATTCTTTTGACACCCTTGAAATCCCGGATGAGATATTCAAATCTATAGTAGCAATGGTATTTAATTTAGTTTCATATCCTGAAAAATGCTTTACTATTTCTTCTAAATTTTTACGCGATTTATGAATGATGCGTTCAGCAAAGCTAGATGTTGGCAGCACACTGACAATTGAAATTGGATTTATAACCTTTGGGTCAGAAACTTGCAACGCAAATTCTAGTAATTTTTCATTACCTGTAAGTTCATTCATTGCTACAACTAAATGTTTGTTACGAAGTTTACTTTCATAGATATCATCTTCTCCCTGATCCGCAATTTGAATCAATAGCTCTTTTCCTGCGTGTTCTGTAACAAAAGAGGCTGTCATACAGGTAAACAAAATGAGCAAAATAGTGCCATTGACTATGTTTATGCTTAGAATATTATCTTGATAACCTACCATAATTATTGCCAACGTAGCCGCTGCATGAGATGTACTTAAACCGAAAATAACTTTTCGCTCTACCTTGGACATTTTAAACAAAAGCTGAGTAGCTAAGGCTGCCAACCATTTACTAAAAATGGCAAAAGATGTTAATACTGCAGCAATAATTAATGGCCAAGATCCTTGAAACAGGGCACGGTAATCAACTACCATTCCAACAAAAATCAAGAAACTAGGAATAAAAAGCGAATTGCCAATGAAGTCAATTCGATTCATTAATACCGAATTATGTGGAATAAAACGATTCAAAACCAACCCTGCAACAAAAACACCAATAATGTACTCGACCCCTGCCACTTCAGCTAAAAAGGCAGAGAAGAAAACAACCGATAGCACAAAAATATATTGTGATGATTTTTCACTATCCAACTTCTTTAAAAACCACCGCGTAATACGTGGTACCACGATAAACATAATGATTGAAAAGAAAGCTAAAGAAGTGAGTAATCGTACCCAAAACGTCACATCTAATTGCCCCTTAGATGCACTTGATATTATGGCTAAAATAATCAATACTGCTGTGTCTGTCAAAATTGTTCCACCAACAGTTATCGCCACAGAACTATGCTTAGAAAGACCAAACTTACTAATAATCGGATATGCAACTAAGGTATGTGTCGCAAACATGCTTGATGTTAATAAACTTGCAAGAGGAGATAAATGTAATCCATAATAGCATAGCGGATATCCCAATAAAATGGGAATAAAAAAGGTGAAAAGCCCAAAAACAACACTTTTTTTATAATATCTACGAAATTGATTCAAGTCCAGCTCCAACCCTGCCATAAACATTATGTAGAGCAACCCAATAGTAGAAAAGAGTTTAATCCAACCTTCAGCAGCAAGGGTATTCTCACCAATAATACCTAGCCCTTTTGGACCTATAATTATACCGGATAAAATCAGACCAATAATTCCGGGAATTCGAATTCGTCGCAATAAAATTGGAGAAAGTAAAATAATAAAAAGCATCAAGGAAAAAACTAATACAGGATTAGTTAGTGGGAATTGAAATTCTGAAAGGAGATGCTCTAAGAAGTAATTCATTTAAACAAAAGTAGGTGATAAATTTGTTAATTTATCATGTGCAAGGGATTCTTGTCTGATTTATTTTCGGTATTTTAAAAACTCGCTAATTTTTCTTTTTTAAACAATTTTCTATACCAATTATAAATCCAATTCAATCGTTTTTCATCGTTCGGAAAACGGGTATACCAATGCGGTTCATCCATAAGCAAGGCATTGAATTTTTCGTCTGAAAAATCAAGCTTCTTTGCAATATACTTCATCTCTACTGATATACGATCCTCCACGTAGGGCTTATTTTTCAGCATATCTAGGGCTTCATCCCTTTGGATTGTGCCTGCACATATTTGAGAGGATAAGGTGGCTCTGCGGTAATCAATATTGAATTTGTTGTATAAATAATAGGATTGTATAAATCCGGTGTATTTCGATTCATAATGTTTACCCCCATACTCTTTCCAATCGAGTTTTTCTTTGAGTAAACTCATGCTCTGCGTTTTATCAAACGGCAAGTAATTCAAGAAATAAATCATTTTTATCCCCTTGAACAACTTATAATAAGCCTCCTTTACGAACCCAAAGGTAGGAAAAGAACGAAGCTTAACCGGACCAAAATTAGAACAGATATGTTTAAAATACCTTAAGTCTTTTGCATTATAATGCCAATGTTTAGGTAAAATCCCTTCTGTTGCAAAATTCCCTCCACTCAATATATACTTCACTCCATGTTTCGCTGCCATTTTATGCAAGATGGCAAGGATGGCAATATCCGTTGGCGTATCTGCTTCTGGGATACTCGCTCTTAAAAATGCGGCTTGAATCTGTTTAAACTCTTGCCAATCCAACACGACGCATTCGTAATCAATGTGTAGTTTCGTCGCTATGTTTCGGATATTCTGGTTTGCCTCTATGGAATTCCAACCATTATCTAAGTGAACCCCTAACACGCGCAATCCCATTTCCTTGGCCTTCCATGCTGTGTATGATGAATCTACACCCCCACTTAATCCAACAATGCAGTCATAGTTCCTATTATGGCCCGCTGCCTTTATTGATTGAATCAGGTCAGAAAGCATGTTATCACTTACTTCTCCTTGATAACTAAAATGTGCACGTTTGGTTATAAACTCTGCACAATGATTACAGTTTCCTTTGGAATCAAACGTAATGCCTGGATCGCTTGTATCCATTACACATCGGTTACATAATTGATAAAAAACTGTTTCTGATTGCATTATCGTACAAAGATACAATCCATATCGGTATCTGAATACACAATTAACCTACTGATTCAAAATAAAGATTGCAGCTCTTCTCGAGAAGGATAATTCACAAGTACACCTTGATTTTTTGATTGAAACACAAACAAGCTGCCTGCACCATAACCATTCAGTTTCAATGTGTTGTGAACCGAATTTATTTCTTTCAGGGAGCTAAGGCCACCAATACCTGTAATCGGAATGCTTAGTTCATTCGAGATTTCTGATAACACGTGTTTATCTAAGCCTTGATAGGTTCCATCGCGATCAACAGACTGTATAATTAATTCACCCGCCCCATTCGTTTCCATCCTTTTGACGTATTCAATCAGATTTGCCTTGACAGACTGTTTGCCATTACCAAATACAACTATATTTTTACCTAACCAAGAGCGTTTAATGTCCACACAAACCACAATACTCGACTTTCCAAATCGATTACTGGCGTCACGAACAAAGGACGGGTTTCTTGCTGCGACACTACCGAGAATGACGCGTTCAGCACCTGCTTCTAATAGCTGTTGAATTTGTTCTAAGGTGGTAATTCCACCTCCGACAGAAAATGGCATATTTGCCTCCTCTCCTATTTCCCTTACCAAATCTATAGAGATGCACCGATTTTCAACGCTTGCGTTTATATCCAACAATAACAATTCATCCGCTTTGTACTCATTAAACAAATGCACTGCATGCATAGGGTCACCAATATAGGTGGGCGATGAAAATCTTTTTGTTTTAACAAGCCCTTGGCCTTGTAATAATAAACAGGGAATTACTCGTGGTCGATACATGTCTTTATAAAATTTGAAAGAATACGTTGACCATTTTCATGACTTTTTTCGGGATGAAATTGAAGTCCAACTAAGTTGTTTTTACACAATCCGGAAACAAATTCAACCCCATAAGCTGTTGTGCATAATACCTGTTCTTCCATCGCTTCAACAACTCCAAAACCATGAACAAAATACATTTCATTTGAGGCGGAAATATCCGTAAGGATTTTATTATCATTTTTTATACTGAGGGTATTCCATCCCAAATGCGGAATCTTAACATCGTGCCCTGTGTGACCTTGTAGATTCACGGTATTGCATTGAAACCAACCTAAGCCCTCACAATCCCCTTCTTCACTAGCGGAGGTCATCAGTTGCATTCCAAGGCAAATTCCAAGAAATGCTCTTTTTTCTTCCAGCGCAAGGTGATTTAATACCTCAATTAACTCATTTCGCTTAAGTTGCTCCATTGCTTGACCAAAATGACCAACCCCAGGAAGGATAATATGTGTTGCGGTTAACAGTTTCGACTCCTTGTTACTAATCGTCACGGGAATATTATGATGCGACACCATTCGTTTAAGTGAATGAAGATTCCCCATGCCATAATCAACAATAACGAGCTTTTTGTTCATAATTTTGATTGGGATGATATCGATTTTATGAGGCTTGCTAATCGTTCCGCTTGAATTCTTCTAGAATATTGTTCAATGTCGCGCGAATCACATGCAATGTTCCCCGTCTGTAAAAACTCGGCTCGAAGTGATGTTAGAACAACCTGTAAATGTGACGCATCTTTTACGACAATACCGCCGTTCGTTTTACGCAATACATCTGCCTGCAACTGAGTATTATCATTCGATGTTTCTTTTATAGAAAAATGTCTTTTACGCAAGATTTCAGCCTTAGGATCTCGTTCAAAACACAAAATGATTTGCCTTTTTATAGCCAAGTAATCAAATATTTTAGTGCCTAGATAGGAATAATAATTAAACAGAATCATGACATGGTGCGAGGCAAGCGTTTTAAGCAACTCTTGGTTTGGCATTTTACTAAAGGTATTCACCGTGCCTACCAAGCTCGGGTATTTATTTCGAATAAACTCAGTTATCCACGTTGTTTTATTGGTGCCATAGAAGTTTACTTCTAATGAAATCTCATTGTCCTTTTTGAATAAATAAATTTGTTCTAAAAATAACTCAAGAGGATGCCATTCATAGATGGTCCCTACAAATGCAAAACGCAATACCTTGTTTTGAGGAGAAATATCTTGCAATCCCTCAATAGCATCAGGGTCGTACCCGTTGGGAATAATCTCAACAGATACTTTTGGCAAAATTTCGTTAATTTTCTGTTGGACGAATGCAGAAACTGTCGATGCATTAATAGCCTGACTTACAATGCGTTTCTCTAATGACTTCAACCATAACTTCACAATAAAAGACCGGGCATTTTCTTTGTGATGGGACCACGGATCTCTGTAATCAGCCAACCATGGTGTTTTAAAGGCTCTGCTTAATTTACTCGCATAATGAAATAACACAAACGGATCTCCTGTGGCAATAATTAAATCTACTTTATGTGAACTCAAATAGCGCTTTGCGGCATGATACAATTCAATTTTAGGTCCAAGGGGAAGGTAAAACTGAGCAACTTCTAAGAAGGCAGAATTCGCCTTTCGAACTAAGCGCCACCTTTGCTCCCCATGATTCAGTAAGATGCGATTACTCAAATTTGGGTGATAGGGGCTTCGAATAATTTTACCGAATGTACTTTCTTCAGTGATTTCTGAAGTACTTGTGCCTGGTGCGATATAATCCAACTGATTTCCGTAAGAATTACTCCACTGTCTTGTTATAACCACCGGATCAATTCCAAATTCTCGAAAATACTTATACCAACTGAATGGACGAAGTCCACCTACAGATACATACGGAGGAAAGTCATACGCTAGAATGAGTACCTTGATCACGTATCAAAAGTACAAAATCCCTTAAAGAACTTGCTGATATATTGAATTCAACTGATTCATTACACCATGTGAAGTAAAGCGTTGGCTTGCCAATTGTCTAATCCTATTCGCATCATAGGCGTGATACGATTGAATCATTTGTAATATTCCTTTGGCATAAGCCGTTGCACTTGGCTCGGTTATAATTCCAGTTTCTGCGGTAACAATATCCATTACCCCTCCTGAGTTTGTGACCACGGTAGGGATTCCTAAGGCTTGGGCTTCTGCGATACTTAGCCCAAAGGTTTCTACAATACTTGATGACAAGATTACCTCATGCGTTGACATCACCTTGCGTAATTCGGCGCGATTTAGCCGAGGCAACACAGTAACCATGTTAAAGTTCAAGGAAGGAAATCGCTTAATGAGTTCAATTTTATCCAATCCATCACCGATTAAGGTGAGATTTAAAGCAGGATACTTGTCTTGAACAGTGATCCACGCCTGAAATAATAATTCGTGATTTTTCACGGGAAGAAAGTCTCCTACCATCAGAAAATTAGTTGGTATAGAATTCCGATTAATTGGTTCTTCAAAAAAGGAATTATCAATCACATTGGGAAGAACAGTGTAGCGTACAGAATCGGTAAGCCTCAGGTTCTTTAAGGTGCTGTTTAACGAATAACGACTAACAAAAAGCACATTCCTTGCGTTTGAATAAATTTTACCCAATACCCGCTTGTCAGTTGATGTATATTGTTCTGGATTAAAATGTAAAGCAGACGCATGCTCTGTATGAAGGAAAGGAATTCCGTCATACTTTGATAATTTCATAGCAATATAACCTCCCATGAAGGCGGCATGGCTGTGGATGATTGTAAATTCTTTCACCATAAGTCCATGTGTTTTCATCGCATTACGTACGTGTTGAAAACAATAGGCATACGAAATTGCGCGAAAAAAAGGAAGCGGAGGAGCCACGCCTACCCGCAAGACACGAATTCCATCTTCCTCCGAAAATGAATTATACGAACGTTTTGTCATGGCATTCACGAAGGTTCCGAGCATAAACGGATGAATCACGGTGACTTGGTGTCCGAAATCTCTTAACATATGTGCTTGTTCCTGCACAAAACTTCCAGCTGTGTTATGCTCCCTAGAGGGATACCAAGAGGCAATCAAAAGGATGTTCAAGGATTTATCTTGCATGAAGACCAATGTTGAGATAGTTTAGTACTATTTTAGGGTATTCCGTGAACAGATAAACCGACGGACGATGTTGCCAAGCCTTAATCCAAAGTTGAGATGCTACGCGAAATTGTTTGTTTTGTCTCGCTCGGTATAGATACATTCGGTACTTTGAATCGATGTATTGATCGAAAAATAATGGCGATAATTTACCTTCAAAGCGTGATGCATGGTTGATTTTAAGGTCTAGAATTGCACTAACGTATTGATTCACTTCGACAACTCGTACATTGTTCATTCCCTGCACGACTGTACCCTCGTTGTGCACATGTTGAATGACTGTGTATTCTTCTATTTGATATACAGGATATTGGGCAGCGATGCGCAACCACAGGTGGGTATCTTCCCAAATTCGAAAACGAACATCAAAGTTCTCCATCTCCAAAATTGAATGATGAACACATACTTGAGTTGGAATCAGAAACTTTACTGAAATCTCTGAAAGTATTTCTTCATTCAAATTCAGAAAACGTTTTTGTTTGGCAACGATTCCATTGCTCTGCAACAAGCCAGTCACAATGATTGAAGGCAAGGCGTTCGATTTTTCAATAAACATGGATAGTTTTAACAAATGGAGGGGCGAATATTCGTCATCACTGTCTAAAAAACAAATCCATTCACCGGTTGCGAGTTTAATTCCATTATTTCTGGCGGCACTTCGTTCCGAATTCTCTTGATAGATATACTTAATTCGTTGATCATTAAAGGAATTAACTATTTCTTTGGTATGATCGGTTGATCCATCATCAATGATAAGCAGTTCCCAATCTTGAAAATCTTGCCTTAATACACTTCCAATACTTCGCGACAAAAACGAAGCTCTATTATAGGTTGGAAGAATAATGGAAAAGAAAGGCATTTACTTTACTTTAATAGGAACGTTTGAATTCAATCGGAACAAAATACTAAAATAATCGTCAAGATTAGCCAGATGAATTAGTGCCGAAAGCCGTAAGTCCTTGCGTTCTTCAAGATTCATTCTCGACCACAATAAGGCATTAGACAGCAAATTAAAAACGATCAGCCAATAATAAAATAACAAACCAAAAAAACCGTGAGATTTCCTGAAAAGCAAAGCAATCGAAGCACTGCGCTGTCTTAAATTCCATGATTTATTCGGACTACTTGCTTCATTTCCATGTAATAGGGAAATCTCATCATAACACCTTAGTATATACCCATGTTTCAAAATTCTTCGAGACAAATCAAATTCCTCCGAATACAAAAAGAAGTCGGTATCGAATCCATTCAACGATTGAAACAACGAACGCTTAATCAGTAAGCATGCGCCATGTAAGGCCTTAACCTCATCGGGAATTGATCTGAACCACCGATTGAATAAGTAAACTAGGATTCGATTATAGCTCAAAACTTCTTTAAATGATGCATTATAGCGATAAACAACTTTTTGATGCGTTCCGAATTCATCGACTAAGCTACAATTTGCCATGCCTACATGTTCGGAATCTGTTTTAAATCGAATCAACAACTGTTCAATGGCATTATCCATTACCACAATATCCGAGTTAATTACAGCTATAAATGCTCCACGAGCATTAGCCACCCCAATATTCACCGCACTACCAAACCCAAGATTGGTGGAATTTTGAATCCAAATGACTTCGGGTACTTGAGATTTAATTAAGACAGCACTAAGGTCGGTTGAAGCATTATCCACTACAATTAATTCATAAGACACCGTCATGGACTGGTTTACAATAGACTGAAGACAAGCCACGGTATGATCTGCTGTGTTATAATTTACGATGACAATAGATAATTCAATCATGTTTCAACTTGTGTGACAAGGTATGAATAACTGCCATCGGTCCATACACAGAAATGAGATTCAACATCGTTAAAAATGACCCTTTGCGCTGTGCTTTTGATAACCGATTAAAATATGCAAAGATTAAATACTCAGAAATATTACTTCGCAGTGCTTTCGTAGGACGCTGTTTAAAAACATACTGAGCAATGCGCGCATTTTCATAAAAAGTTCCCATAGTACTGCTTTGGGAAGCTCTTACGGTTTGGTCGTGTACACGAAAATAATTAAGACTTTCATTTAAGTAACATCCATTTCCGTTAGATAAAATCAATACCCACAACATCCAATCCCCACATAACTTGAAATCGGTAATTTCAGGAATTAACTGACGTAATGTTGCACCTTTCGTTAATACGCTACTGGCATTTACAATGTGATTAAAATTGAACATTCGCTCTTCAAGGAATTTAGAAGAATCAATGTGATGCACAGGTACATCTGGGTTAAACACCTCATCTGCAGGAAAAGAAGACGCTCCAAGATAGGTAGCCTCCTCTCCTAGCCTGTTGATAATAGTTGATTTACAAAAAACCAAGTCAAGCTCCTGCACGGAAGACAGACATTTCGATAAAAAATCCGGGTGAGCCACATCATCACTCTCTGCAATCCAAATCCATTCACCTTTTGCGAATTCCAATCCTTTTTGCCATTGTTTAAAGGTACTTCCACTATTAAGGCTGTTGTATTCAATGTGACTTATTTTCTCATGCCCTCTATACCTTTCAATGATTTCTCGGCTGTTGTCGGAAGAACAGTCATCCAACACAATCACCTCAAAATCTTTATATGTTTGATTTAACACAGAATCGATGCGCTCTTGAAGATAAGGTGCATGGTTGTAATTCGGAATAATTACACTAACCAAGGGATTGTATGAGTTTTTTCCATTCATCATCGAAACGTTCGGAATCGAAGTGTTCTTTTGCGTAAAAATAAGCCTTTTTCGAACGTTCATTAAAATCTAAGGGGTGTTGACTTAAGGTTACAATATGTGCAATGCTTTCTTCAACACACTGATCAGGATTGGTCAAAATCGCACAATTCCCATCCTGTAACACGGATGGAATACCTCCAACAGCAGTTACTATTGGAACGCACCCGAAGGCCATTGATTCAGCGATCACCTTAGGAAACCCTTCACTTTCTGAAGTGATAACCAAGGCATGGGATTGCGAATAAATCGATTCGATGTGCGCTTGATCTAAAACTACACCGTGCCAGGTAATGTTTGATTCAATCGATAAATCTGATTTAATACCCACGATATGAAATTTAATTGCGGTTATATCAGCGCAGCGTGATGCTATTTCTAGAAATAAGTCAACTCGTTTTTCTTTAGCATCTCTACCAACATAAATCACATTAAAATCCGTTGATGGTTTGTTTGGAATCGATGAAGGGAAGTTTACTTTATGGTTAATCACCTTAATTCGTTCTAATAACTCCGCTGGATAGCCCGCATTTGAATACAAGGGCTTGATCCAATTCAATAATCCAATATTAACCAAAACACGACGGTCAATCCGAAGGGCTAAATCGTTATTCAAGTAGTGTGGGTCGGCCACTGAATTATTCGAATTGTTGTGCACAATGTCTACCAATTTCACATGAGATTCAAGAAAAGGCAATAAAAACTCAATGGACTCTCGGTGCCAAAATACGACTACTGGATTCGTTGCTGAATTAATTTTACTGGCTAAACGTTTGATGTACCACGTGCGAATTAGCCTTCCAAACCTAGGCGCTTCTAGAAAATTGGACAGAAAAGTTACTGATCCAAATGCCTTAAACAAAGAAAGCCATTGAACTCCTTCACGTTTAGCTTCTTTTGTTCGCTGATGCGCCATTCCTTTCCACGGATTTACCCGGTAACGAATGAATATTTCCGTAGGATAATTTGATAACGCATTCAAAACATCCAAATGAACGCGCTCTGTACCGCCAACTGAGGCTAATGGGAAGAAGAAGAAAATTTTAGTCATTGCGGGAAAGCACCAAATTATAAACCGATAGATATTTTTCGATATTCTCAGAAAGGTTAAATTTATCAAAAGCAGATTCACATTGATTCTTAATCCGAATGTAATTTATAGGCTTGAGTATAAGATTTTCAATTTCAAATCTTAAGTTTTCGACCATCTCTCCTTCATTATAGTTTTTTGACATAACAATCCCAGCAAATCCATCTTTAGATGAAAGCATATTAGGTATTTCACCGATATTTGTAGAAATAACCGGTACATGAAATGCCAACGCTTCAATAATAACATTTGGTAAACTCTCCGCAGGATAAAGGGTAGGAAAAACAAATAAATCCAAGTCTTTATAAAAGCAGCTTAAGTCAGTTACGTTCCTGATCCAATTTATATTAACAACACCCTCATTTTCTTCTTTTAACTTTTCCATATACGGGCTATCCGTATACCCGAGGGTAAGTCTTATATCCTTATTTGTTTGTGATATTTGTTTAAAAGATTGAATTAATATATTCCAACCTTTAGATTCTATTCCACGAGAAATCATACCAATATTCCGTATAGTTTTAGATTTATTTAATACATTAATCTTATTTTTTCCATAATATATCATTTCATGGGGCGGTGCCTTTGGATGTAAAAATATTGTTTCTTCATTTTTTTGTGCTGCCGTAATTATGTAATTCGATTTTTTAAAAATTCGAGTTAAAAGTTCATCGAAATCGCATGAGCCATAATAACTATCCTTAACGTAAACATCCCTGTTATGATAGTACATTTCATAGGAACCATGCATACTAATAACATGCGGAAGATTAACAGAAGTTGAAATGAAGTAATCTGTTTCAAAGAGGTGAGAATTAACAAGGTCAATTTTTAGGGAATTTATTTTTCGTCGTAGTTTATGTTTAACCCAAATTCGACGAATTTCATTAGATTCACGAGACAAAAATTCGGTATCCTCCTTGGAGAATTCAAAATTAGAAATGTTCTTGTGATTTAATACTTCTTGATATTGATGATTAAATATTGGATAGAAAACTTGCCATATAAACACCTTGTGTCCTTTCTCCGCAAGCGCTCTTGCTTGCTGACAAAAAAAAGTCTCGGCACCACCTGTACCTAGGTTATTTATTGCTAATAAAATCCTCAAAACTGATATCTTCTTTTGAATGTTCTTGAATTTTTTAATAATACCAATGCCGAAAATATACGAGCCCTTCTGATAAAAAATCTGAATAAAATTCTTCTAGTTTTCAATCCCGCATTTACCTTATGTTGTATGTCGATTTTGGAAAACACTCCGTTCTCATGATGTCGGTACGATGCCATTTTATCAGGAAAATAATACCCATTACCTTCCAACAATAGCAAAGAAGAAATTAAATAATCACCGAGCGGAGAATTACTCATTTTTCCCATTATTTCTTTGTTTAAAATATTGTTTTTGAATAGTATGGTTGGTGTTGGAATTAAATACTCTTCTCCAAGCATCCTTTTGGTAATGGTAAAAGCTTCAATTCTGTTAGGCCAACTTTCACTTAGTTCTTTATCAAATTGATCCACGTGACTGATGTTTGAAAAACAAAAAGAAAATGAAGGATTCGCTTTCAAAAAATCCACTTGCCTTTGCAACTTCAATGCATCAATCCAATAATCATCCCCTTCACAAAGGGCAATGTATTTCCCTTTAGCTTGTTCAAGCGCCCAAATAAAATTAGGCATCATGCCTTTATTGTGCTCATGTCGCGTATACTTTATCCACTGTCCCTTCGGGTGTGTTTCTATGTATTTACTAACAATTAAAGATGTTTTATCTGGTGAACAATCATCTGCAATGATTAATTCTACTTCAAAATCACATTCCTGCATCAAAACACCATCAATTGCTTCCGCAATAAATCCTTCGTGTTTGTAGGTAATCATGATAACACTTAGCAAAGGTGTATTTCGAGATGCTTCTGTCACTTCGCCGGTACTCCTTTAACTGTAACTCCTGCAGGAACATCCTTTGTCACCACTGCTCCCGCTCCTATGATGGCTTGATCGCCGATTGTTACACCTGGCAGGATCTGTGCCCCCATGCCAATAAAAACCTCGTTTCCAATCGTGCATCGTCCTGCAATAGAAACACCGATACAGATTTCACAAAACGAACCGATTTTAGAATCATGATGAATACTTGATTTGGCATTGACAAGGGAACCATCGCCAAGAATAACGTTTGGTCCGATAAACACATGATGCATAAGATTAAGTCCTTCTCCAAGTTGTACTCCGAAATCACTCACCTGGACGGTTCTTGAAATCACAGATTCTGAGTACCGTTCTCCGTAAAATCGTTCGTATAATTTCCGTCTTAACGTTGGCCCCCCAACACCAAGAACGAATGATTCCAAAGGTAATTCATCAAGCTCATGGTAAACCGGAATGCCGAACAGTTCATTCACATGCACATTAATTTCATCATAAAATGCACTGATCGAGTGATTCGCTTGTTTTAGTTCATTTAAAACTTCTAAGGCATGTCCTCCTGCACCGATAATTATCATGTATACTAAATTAAAAATTATTAATAATAGAGGCAATGCGCTTCACTTCATTTTCACCTAACCCATAAAATAACGGCAAACACAAAATCCGTAAAGATATATCAGAGGCGGTCTCACAGCTGTTTTGGGTAACATACGGTAATTTGGTAAGCGATGGATAAAAATACCTGCGCGGAAAAACCTCGATATCATGTAAGGATTTTTCTATTTCCAATAATTGATTTTCAGATTCAAATACCATAGGATAATATGCTGTATTCCAATGTGTTTTAATCCTGATTTTAATTCGTTCAAACGGATTCATTTTCATATTTTCATCGTACCATGTTACCACGCTACTTCGATCGGCTAAAATCGCCTGCATATACGGTAAAACGGCCAAGCCCATAGCCGCCTGAAGCTCACTCATCTTCCCATTGATTCCAAGTCCATGAAAAGCCAAGGGGCCGTCATGACCAAAGTTATGGCTAAAATAAAGCTGATGAAACAAGGCTGGATCTTTGCAGAAAATCGCTCCTCCTTCTCCGGTATGGAACAATTTCGTTGCATGAAAACTACAGGTAGTTACATCTCCATATTCAAAAATACTTTTACCGTTGTAGCTAACCCCGAACGCATGCGCACCGTCATAAATCACCTTTAGCCTGTGTTTCTTGGCAATTCGTTCAATTTCTTCTATGTTACATGGATTTCCGAAGACATGAGTCGCCAGTATACAGGTGGTTTTTTCCGTAATGGCCTGTTCTATTTTTGTCTCATCAATGGTTAGATATTCCGGATGAATATCCACAAACACTGGCGTGCACCCTTCCCAAACAATGGTAGAGGTTGTCGCTACATAAGAGAAAGGCGTGGTAATTACTTCCCCCCCCTGAGCCAAGCATTTAAGCGCAATTTGCAAGGGAATGGTACCATTAGTCATTAGAAGTATGTTGGCCTGCTCAAGCTGGAGATACGCTGTGAGTTTTTCCTCTAATTCCAAAACCAGTTCTCCTCGATTCGTTAACCAACCATTGTTGTAGGCACGTTGTACTTGCGCCGTATATTCCTCAATTGGGGGTAAAAAGGATTTGGTAACGGGAATCATGGATTAATTTTAAAATCTATATTCGGTCGAACAAATCCAGGATATTTACCATGCCAATTGGTGTTTTCTCGTTCTTCTTCTACCTCAAACGTTAATACCTCTTCAAAATTAAAAAGCGGCTTTGCCGTATCCTGAACCAGCATGAAAGATACATAGAATACGCCTGTATTTAATAATTCTTTTGGGATCACACAACACGCATGGTGAAGACCAACACCAAGCGTAGGTGGTGGTAATTGGGTAATCACATTGAACACGCATTCTCCTGTGGCTGCATACAGGTGAAGGCTGAGATTTGCGACTAAGTCCTCCACGTAATTCCAGAAGCTAATATTTATTTCGAGTGAACTTTTTACCGTAATCATCAATTTACCGTCTTCACGAATTGGTTTAAGCACTATCGATTTTAAGCGCGTAAATTCATTGCCTGGCGCCTCAAGTTCTGTGTATGTATGCCCCCAGTCTGATTTACTACGGTTATTAAGGTAAGTTTCTATTACTTGAGAAGGGCTCCCCTCTGAAACAATCGTACCATGCTCCATGAGTAGGGCTCGAGAACACAAGTTCTTAATAGCTTCCATGTTGTGACTCACAAAAAGAACTGTTCTTCCTGCACTGGCCACATCTTTCATTTTACCGATGCATTTTTTTTGAAAATCTACATCCCCCACAGCCAACACTTCATCCACAATTAAAATCTCTGGTTCAAGATGTGCAGCTACCGCGAAGGCTAAACGAACATACATCCCTGATGAATAGCGTTTAACTGGCGTGTCAATATACTTTTCAACGCCACTAAAGGCAACAATTTCATCAAATTTTCCAGCAATCTCTTTTTTCGTCATCCCTAGAATGGCGCCATTCAAGTAAATGTTTTCCCTTCCAGTAAGCTCGGGATTAAATCCTGTTCCAACCTCTAACAAAGAGGCGACACGACCGTTTAGCGTTATTTGTCCTCTAGTAGGTGAAGTGACCTTAGAAAGAATTTTTAGCAAGGAGCTCTTACCTGCACCATTGCGTCCGATGATGCCAAGTACTTCTCCTTGATTTACGCTAAAACTAACGTCTTCCAGTGCCCAGACAAAATCACGTTTCGCTTGCGTGGTTCGGTCGTTTGTTTCCGTGATTACCTCGTATGGATCTTCTTTCCCTCTTATCATGTACCACCAGCGATTAACATCCTGAATTAAGGACCCAGTGCCTACTTGACCTAGTCGATATTGTTTATATAACTGTTCTACCTTAATGACCTCCATTTCCTACAATTATACGGTATCCATAAAGGACTGTTCAACACGATTAAAAACTAAAATCCCCACGACCAAAATTCCCAAGGTGAAACACGCCGTATAAAGTAATCCGATTGCATCAAATTGTCCAATTCCATAGATTGAATATCTCACATTCTCAAGAATTGACGTTAGCGGATTATACCTTAATATTTGATTTATCTTCCCACTAGTAAAAGACAAGGGGTAAATAATCGGCGTTGCATACATCAACAACTGAACACCAAACGTAAGTAAAAAACTGAGATCCCTATACTTTGTAGTTAATGCAGAGAACAAGATCCCAAGACCTATGCCCATGAATGCCATTAAGAGAATATAAACGGGAAACAAGACCAGCGTCCAATGGATAGAAATCTGTTGAATTCCGCTCAGACTAAAAAAAGCGATCAATATAATGAGAATTACCAGTTGGATTAAGAATTTAAACAAGCCAGAAATCACAATAGAAATCGGAACGGTTAAGCGCGGAAAATACACCTTACCGAATAAATTTGCATTCGCTATAAAGGTGCCTGACGTTTTCGTAAAACACTCAGAAAAATAGCTCCACACCGTTAATCCGGTAAAATAAAACAAAAAGGGATGCACATCGTGTGTTGGAATCGCGGCGATTTTTCCAAAAACAACATAAAACATGATGGCGGTAAGTACCGGTTGAATTATAAACCAAAGGGGCCCGAGAATCGTTTGTTTATATTGCGCAACAAAATCTCTTCGAACAAACAACAAAATCAAATCTCTATATCGCCACAATTCGTACAAGCGAACATCAAACATGCCTCGCTTAGGGGTAATCACCTCGATTTTACGCAACGTTTCCATCTACAATTCTCCTCAATCTATGAACACAAAGGTACGTTTTATCAAATAACCTAGACCGAACCCCTTGGGTATTCGAAGAAATACGACTGCTGAACGAGTAAATAATCAATATGAATGAAGATGTGTTCAAAGAGCGCCGTGAATACCCAATTATTTCTTATTTTTGGAAGGATGCGTAACCTGTTTCAACCAAGACTCTTTAACGTTATTCTGATCTTGTCATCTACAATCGGAAGCTATGTTGCGCAACCTTTAAGTGGTATATTACCTAAAAACCAATCGAATCTGAGCAACTTTAACGTTTCATTTCAATGGAACAGTGCTCCAAACGCTGTGAATTATCGGGTTCAGTTTGCGAGTAACAATACGTTAAGTAGTAATTATTCTGAATCGCCACTTACAAATCTGACCATGTGGAGTTCGTTCGTTCCCACACAAGGAACCTATTATTGGAGAGTAAAAGCATACACCGCAAATGATTCCATATACTCACCCACCTATTCATTCTCGTATTTCACGCCTTCGAACTTGAATTCCACCAGTTTATGGCTTAAAGCTGATGCGGGAGTAACTCCGGATGCGAACAATAAAGTTCAACAATGGACAGACTTAAGCGCTAACGGGTACGTAATGAGTCAAAACCTGGCGGCAAAAAGACCAAGCGTTTTAAATAATTCGGTTAATGGCTATCCAAGCATTAGTTTTGCTGGAGCTCACGTATTGAATGGTGGAGACATTTTAGATCTTGCCTTTAATTCACGCGCCATGTTTGTAATTGGCAAGATGGCGGCGAGTAACCAAACACTTATCGCTAAATCTAAAGCAGCCAATGCAACCTTTCGATATGGGATTATTAAAGACGGTGCCAATACCGCATTTTTATTTCAAAGCGACAACAATACGAGTAACTACTCAGCCGTAAATACCACGAATTATGCACTTTATAATGCATTTGTTAATCGAACAACAGCCAAAAATCATTTCGATTTAAACAATGTCTCCTTGGGAACCAATTCTTTTAATTCAAATTTATTGTTTGAATCTAACTTTCGTTTTTTAATCGGAGCATACAATAATACCAACGACGATGGAGAACTACTTTTTTTAAACGGTAATATTTGTGAAATAATTTTTGCAGACACGAACGATTCTTTGGACATACTAAAAATCAAGAATTACCTAAAATTTAAATACACGCCTGTATTCAACCTAGGTAGCGATATTTCAATTACAAATGGATTTTGCCCGCAATCGTTAACTGCCCCTGCCGGTTTTTCAAACTATCAATGGAGTACCGGTGCAACAACTGCGAGCATTTCCGTAAATCAATCGGGAGCTTATTGGGTTTCCGCTAATGATGCCTTCGGTTTCAAATGGATCGACACTATTTTTGTACAATTCCCAACCATTGCGGCCCCACCAAGCACTGCAATCTGCTCAAACAGTTCAATTTTATGGAATACAGGATTGGGCGGTGGATTTACGCACCTTTGGAATACCGGATCCACTGCAAATCAACTTACGATAACTCAAGGAGGAACTTATAGCGTACAAGTTACTGGAGCAGGTGGATGTCCATCCGTAACACAACAGGCCACCTTCACCCTTGATACGTATCCCTTAACTGCGTCTCTAGGAAACGATACCTCTTTGTGCATTGGAAATGTTGTTTCGTTGCAGCAAGGTGCCCAGCAAACCACCTCATACCTATGGAACAACGGGAGCACTGGAAACACCTTCCCGATTACCAACGCAGGAATGGTAGTTATTTATTTAAATTCAACGAACATCAATGGGTGTATTTCGCAAGACACGATACTGGTCAATGTGAATGGAACCGCCCCATCGATAAACCTATCCCTTCCACTTACGAATTGCACAAACAGCTTATTTCAAGGTTCAAATCAATCCAGTGTTCCATTGCCCGCTGCGATAACCAGTCAGGTATGGAGTTTCTCCAACGGAATCCAATTAAATGGAAACACGGTTCAAACGAACTTCTCTACCTCGGGATGGATTCAAGGCTCAATCGAGGTCACTGCAAGCGATAATTGCAGTTCATTAGATACGTTCTCATTTTATGTTCAAGCACCTCCAATGGTAGCCATACAGCATAGCGGTTCATGTACGAATGAACTCATCCTATTTCAAGCATCAGACCTAAGTGGTAATCAACTTAACACCTATGCGTGGGATTATCTGGGAGGATTTATAGATACAAATCCTGTGGGAAGCCACGTATTTAGTCAATCTGGAATAAACCAAATTTCATTGGTGGCACAAAACACCTTTGGATGCGCAGATACGGCACAATATACATTCAACGTATCCGCTGCACCAAGTTCAATATTCACGATCAACAATAGCTGCGAACAATCGATTCTTTCACTTCAAAACAACAGTATTGGGGCTGATAGCACAGGCATCCAATCCGTCCTATGGAATTTTGGAGGTATTGGAAATTCTACCGAATTTAACCCAACGTATTCAATTAACGAGGATGGAACCTATTCCGTTTCTTTGATTTGTATTGCGGGAAATGGCTGTACCGACACGAGCATTCAAAGTGTAATTGTATATCCAACACCTGACCTCAGTTGGAATTTATTGCCCGCATGTAAAGACAATCCAACTGCATTCACGAGCACAACTACGATTTCAAGCGGAACGATCGATAGCACATCTTGGATCGTTAATCTTCAATTTCCCTTTAGTGGAAATCAGGGAGAATACACCTTTACCACGCTGGGCATACAGTACCTAACACTTTCATCCATTTCAAACCATGGATGCCAGTCAGATACCTTAATTCAGGTTACTGTTTACCCCGGGCTGAGCAGTAGCTTTGTTTATGAACCTGCTATTTGTGTTGCAGGTGACGAATTAGTACTCAACTCCACGGCATATGGTGTAAATCAAATCAACTGGATGGTGAATGGCAATTCGTATAACGATACCGCTACCATTCATTACACTATACCCGATTCTCTTACCGGCGAGTATCTAAGCATTTACGGAATCACCACTAATCTTTTTGGATGTAGTGATACGACATTAACCGTAATCCCTATAAATGAAGCAATTCTTGACATGGAAGTTAAACAGCTGTATTTAGGAAGTCAAAATAATCAATCTATTGTTGGATGTGAATTACACAATGTAGGAACTGTGCCTATACATGGCGGAGTGTTATCCTTATCGGTAACCGGAGCTCCTAGGCTAACAGGATTACTAAAAGACACTATAAACCCAGGAAATTCATTGTATTATCTATTTGAGAACAGTCCGATGTTGGATGGATTGTCACAAAACAAGGTGGAAGATTTTATTTGCGTTGAAGCAGACCTAAGCTCAGTTCATACCGTTCAGGAATCAACGTTATCGAATAATAGTAGCTGCTTACTCATTGAAGACGGAACCTTTTCAGTAAGCCCTATTTCACCAAATCCTATTGAAAATGCTGGTGATTTCACATTAATCTTGACGGAATCCGCTAGCGTTTCTATCGAAATAATCGATATATTAGGTAAACGATGTCTCTATTCAACAGCATCCTACACCGAAGGCTCGCATTTCCTTAGCATAAATATGAAAGATTGGGGTTCAGGCACCTATTATATTCGTGTTAGCACTGGAAATCAATTTAAAATTTCACAATTCATTAAAATTTAGTGCGATAAATTTGGCACAATGTCTGATATTTGCACTGAAAAATATTTCTATGAAGTCATTTCTATTGTTTTCTTTGCTGTTTATTTCTTGCTACCAAGCGAATGCGCAAACTGAATTAAGTAAATCTCAAAAAATCCTAAATAAGCTATCCAAGAAAATGAAAGGGTTAAAATCCTTTTATTTAGAATATAGTGCCAATGTAAAAAATGAAGAACTCGGTCAGAACGATGATTATTCTGGAAAAGGATGGGTAAAAAACAGTAAGTATTATGCAACCTATGGCGATAATGCCATTATCTGTAATGGGTTAAAAACATGGACAATTATTGCTAAGGATAAAGAAGTTTATGAAAGCGATAATTCGGATAATGAGGACGGAATCAACCCAAAAAAATTAATGACTATCTGGGAGACTGGATTCAAAAACAAATACATTAAAGAAGACAAAATCAGTGGTGAAACGGTTGATGTCATTGATTTGTACCCTAAGAACCCGAAAAC
>ENA-OUVC01000630-OUVC01000630.1-marine-metagenome-genome-assembly--contig:-NODE-630-length-22507-cov-3.460990_pt1 | contig 22507 bp, 18 predicted proteins | sample MGYA00248622_ERZ508571 | MGnify/ENA primary metagenome ERZ508571 (study PRJEB26236, sample SAMN06267175) | marine metagenome | isolation source: Columbia River Estuary | place: USA:Columbia River Estuary... | reverse complement strand
TGCCAGGACGTGAACACAGCGGGCCAGGTGACCTTCCAGTGGAGCGCAGCGACCAATGCAGAGACGTATGACTTAAAGATCACCAACCTCAACACCAATGCCTCGAGCTCCCAAACAGACATCACCGGAACTTCTAAGTCAGTAACCTTAAACAGAGGAATCCCGTATTCCTGGCAAGTAACCGCCAAGAACAAGGGAACCACCACCACAGCGAGTGATACCTGGAGGTTCTATCTAGCTGGTGATGGAGTGGTGAACTACGCCCCCTTTCCTGCCTCCCCCTTAAGCCCTACACCTGGAGCTACCGTAACGCCCACAGAGGGCAAGGTGACGATCAGCTGGGAGAGTGGAGATGCGGATGGAGATGCGCTGACCTACACGTTGTACGCAGATGCGGTAGACGGAGCCCAAAGCCCTGTAGCGAGCAATGTAACCGCCACCTCATTGGCCTTAAGCGTGCAGGCGGGCACAGTGTACTACTGGCGCGTGGTGGCCAACGATGGGAAAAACACAGCGACCAGTATCTTGTATACATTTAAGACGGCGGGGTAATTAAAAATCAAGCACCAGACCAATACTAGGGATCAACGAACCTTCTTGGGCCGGTATGGCCGATAATTGAGCGGGCGTAATCAGCTCACCTTGATCCGTGCGAAGCAGACCGTATTGGGTAGGCTCCGGAGTGCTACGTCCTAAGGCATTTTGAATTTCAATAAAAAGGTTAAAAGCGAAAGCACGTGCGTTCCAACGTTTGTCAATTCGCACATCTAACTGGGCAAATGACCCCAAACGCTGATCTCCCAAGTGGGTATAATCCAACTGCAACTCTGGATAAGAGGACAAAGATCGTTCCACATCCACGGGAGCATATGGTGTAGTTCCGGCATAGCGAAATCGTCCACTGACTTCCCAGTTGCGGTTTAATTTAAGACCGGCCGTGGCAGAAAGCAGATGGCGACTGTCCCAAGTTGATGGACGAAGAACACCATCTAGACCGCTGAATTCTGAAAAAAAGTAGGTGTATGACATGATCCCGTACAACCGGTCAACCAGCCTTTGTTGAAGCAATAACTCAAGGCCATAAGTGTTTCCGTTGCCCGTGAATGCCAAAGGCTCATTCCCTAATACTTCAAATCCAGCCCCTTTATTGGCTATAGACACCCCATCCCTGAGTGAGATGGGATAATTGTGGTACTTTTTATAGAACCCCTCCAAAGTGACTAACGCGCTGGGCGACAAAGCTTGCTCTAGACCCAAAACCAAATGGTCACTGCGCAAATATCTAGCTGACTCCTGATGGGCATAGGCACCTGTGGTGGATTGAAAACCTAAAGCCGTGTAAGTGGGTAATTTAAAATATCGCCCTGCCGATGCATTCAGGGTGCGACCATTTCCTAAATTTAGACGTGCCGATGCCCGAGGAGACAGCGTTGAAACTATGGAAGAACCGCTCAAAAAGGTGTCATCATCTGCTCTAAGCCCTATAGTGACCCCGAGTTGATCTGAAAATAATTGTCTCGAAGCTTGTCCCCAAAACCCCCACTTTAAAAAATCAATATCTGCATTGTAGGCATTATTGAAATAAATACTATTGGTGTTATTGGTATACAAGGACTGTTGGAGATGCGCTCCCGACTTTAAAGTCCAGGCTCCTTGGCGCACAGAGCGTTGGAGTCTGACTTTGGTTTCCTGCTCTTTGGATTGATTTTCAAAAACGAGCCCAGTTCGGGTGACATTATCTCGAAAACGACTAAAGGTATTGTCTAAAGTATTCTGACTCAGGGTCACCAAAGTTTGTGCTGACCCACTTGGAGACCTGTGTTTCCAAGTCACCCCAAAGGTTTGGGTGTTTTGTTCTATATAGGGCACTTGCTCTAAAGTAGCTTCTTGATCGGCCGCATACACTTCAGGAGCTTCCACGGAAAAATCATCGATAGATCCCAGCCCTAAAAAAACCAATTCATTATAGGCGTCAATCTCATGGCGCACCTTAAACTGGTAATCCCAATAATTCGGTCGAATAGGCAGGCCAATCAATGCAAACAAGAACTGTAAATAACTCCGCCGTACTGAAGCTATATAGGTGGTTTTACTGCCTAAAGGGCCTTCTGTAGTCAAGGCGGCATCGCTTGCGCTGACGCGGATGTTGGTGCGTGCCCGTTCTGAATCCCCGTTGCGCTGTTCAAACTGAAGCACTCCAGACAATGGATTATCGTATTGGGCGCCAAAAGCAGAAGTGTTCAAGGTCACTTGCTGAATGAATGAAACATTGAGCATACCGACTGGTCCTCCACTGCTGCCTTGGGTGGAAAAGTGATTGATGTTCGGTATTTCCATGCCGTCCAGATAAAATACCGTCTCGTTGGGGGCACCCCCACGAATGATCAAGTCATTGCGAAAGCCGCCTGGGGATGGAGCAACTCCCGGTAAGGACTGAGCAACGCGGACCACATCGTTATTTCCTCCTGGATAATTGGCTAGTTCGACAGCCGACAGTGTTTGGGTAGATAATGGAGATTCCCGATTTCGGCTGCTGTTCCATTGGGTCAAAGTTACTTCCTCCAATGTCTGCGCAGATTCTTGAAGTGTAATTGATAAGGGCGCATTTCCCTGAGAACGAACAATCGTATTGGGCAGTACCACATTTTGATATCCGAGAAATGAAATGATTAAGTTGTAGTAATTTGGGGGGATTTGCCTGAGGACAAATCGGCCCTTTTCATCCGTAACTGTTCCGTAATCGGTGGATTCTAAATAAACGGAAGCTCCTTCAATAGGTGTGTCAAACGCATCCTTCACCACACCGATGAGTTGACCATAGACAGGATCTGTTTTTTGAGCTGCTGCAGCTAGTGGAAAGATGAGCAAAAGAGCCAATGCTGACCAAAAACCATAAAAAGATTGCTTCATTTTGTCTAATATTTGTTTTGTAAAATTAAACAAAAATAGAGCCGAAAAAAGACGGTTGATCCAACCAAAGGAGTTGATGAAGTATGGATAAAAATTTGAATTGGTCATCATCACAAAATATGATCCAGTATTTTCATAAAAATGATTGAGAAAAAACTAGAATACCCAGAAATATGTTGGATTTAAAAATAAAGGTGGTCAAACGGAGGTATTTACTTAATTTAGTGGTTTAGCCAAAGTCAGAAACCAAAATGTCGCTTCAAATCAAGCAGTTGTGTTTAACACTCATCCTTTTTGTCGGGGCTAATCTTCCCGTTTTTGGACAAGAGACACCGCCCTTCCGCTACTATGGAGCCCAAGAATATCAAGCAGCAGCCCAAAATTGGAAGATCACCAACAACCCAGATGGTGAGATTTTTTTGGCCAATAATGAGGGGGTAATTCATTTTGACGGAGCCCATTGGAAGACCCTAAAATCGGTGAATCAAAGCATTGTCCGCTCCGTTTATTACTCAAATGAAAGACTTTATATAGGCATGTACATGGAGTTTGGTTATTACCAAAAAGATCCATTTGGTATTTGGCAATACACTTCACTTTCCAAAAACATTCCGAATAAACTCATTGAAGACGAACAGTTTTGGAACATACTTCCCCTGGGAACGCAACTGGTGTTTCAATCCTTAGATCAGCTTATTGTATACGACCCCATTAAAGAAAGTTACGAAACCCTAATCCATAATAATGGAATCACAGGAGCGTGGGCGTCTAACAACAGTATATATGTCCAGGACACCAAAAGAGATTTCTACATAGTTGAAGGGGGGCAATGGATTAAAATAGCTAAAGGTGATGAGTTTGGAGATGCTTTGGTGATCGGGATGAAAAACCAACAAGGAGTACTTACTTTAGTCAACGAGTGGGGGGAGTTTTGGAATAATAAATCTGGAAAATGGTCCATGACTTGGGATACTGGATTAAGAACCGCCCATGTATACTCCGCAACTGTTCTAGCTGATGGAGGTTGGGCTTTAGGTACTATTTCAGATGGGATCAGTATTTGGGATGCGCAAGGCCAAAAACAATACCAGCTCGGAAGCAGTAATGGAATAAAAAATAACACGGTACTATCCATACACCAAGATGACCAATCTCATATATGGGTGGGGCTTGACAATGGGATTATCTGTATCAACAACCAAGCTCCGCTGCGCAGCTATGTGGACCAGCAAAACGAATGGGGAACGATCTATGCATCGGCACATTGGAAAGACATTACTTACCTGGGAACTAACGTAGGTCTTTTTTATAGAGATAATTCAATGCGTCACTACGCGCAAGTTCCCGGGTCTTCAGGACAAGTTTGGTCATTATCTATACACCGAGGAATCTTGATGATGGGACATCACCTTGGGGCATTTGCCGTTGAAGCCAATAAACTAAAACCGATAAGTACAGGATCAGGGGCATGGACATTTACACATATACCCGATACAGATTTAATGATTGCAGGTACCTACCGAGGGCTTGAATTATTTAAATGGAGAGAAAAAAGTTGGTCCAAGGTTGGAAAAATAGATGGATTTAACCTTTCAGCGCGTTACTTAGAAAGTGTAGATCAAAAAACCTTTTTGGTCAGCCACGAATATAAGGGCATATATAAACTTGGGTTGTCCGATGATTTTGAGCGTGTTTCGCTAGTGGAAAAATTAAACGAACCAGAAAAAGGGGCGCACTCAGCCCTGGCAAAATTTGAAGATGCAGTATGGTACCATGCGCCAAGCGGATTATGGAAATATGAGATAGATAGGCAAAAATTTGTTCGTCAAGAATGGGCTGATGGGCTATGGGGAAATGATCCGTATTATTCTGGAAAAATGAGTTCGTTTGACGGAAAAACACTGTGGTTATTTAAACAAAACAAAGTAGTTCGTATAACTTCATCATTGACTCAGGGAACCTATCAAACCAAAAGCTTCCCAATCGCCTTAGAAACCCTTAAGCCGATGAGGGGATTTGAGAATATAGGGCAACTTAAAGGTGATCGGTATTTAATTGGAGGCGTCAATCAATACTTGGTTTTGAATAACCAAGCGCTTACAAAAAATACGCCTGCACCACTCATTCAACAAATAGAGGGACAGGATCAAAAAACAGTTGAAATATATTCTTTACCCCTATCTGGAGGTGAAATTCCATACAGGTTTAACACCATACAAATCACCCTTGGTGCACCGGCTTTCGAAGTTTACAAAAAAACACAATATCAATACAGACTTCTAGGTCACCAAGAAAATTGGAGTGAATGGACAGATCTTGCGGTTGTCAGTTGGCCGAGACTGACACCAGGAAACTACCAATTTGAAGTCCGATCAGGATCATCTGCAGAACAACCCTCTGAAATACGCACCTTAGTGTTTAAAATCGCCTCACCTTGGTATTTTCATCCCTTGATGTGGTTGTTGTATTTGGTTTCTAGTTTAGCAGCTATATGGAGTACGCACCGCACCTACTTGCGCTACTTCAACAGACAAAAAAAGAGAATCATGGAGGAAAACGAGCGTAACAATGAGCTCAATCAACTTCAAATTAAACAACAATTTATTCAAGATAAAAATCAATTCTTGGAAGATCAATTCAGTCAAAAGAAAAAAGAACTGGCCAATACCTTGTTACACCTGAATAAGAATATAGAATTACTCATTGAAGTAAAAGAACAGCTAGGAAAAACTAATAATGGGGATTTTTTCAGAGACTTGATTAAACGTATAGATGATAATCTTACCGACGAAGATTCCTGGAAATTACTCGAAGAGGCGTTTAATAATGTCGATCAAGAATTTTTATCAAAACTTAAAACAGAATTTACTGAACTAAGCCCCAGTGAATTAAAATTATGTGTTTATCTCCGACTTAACCTATCCACTAAAGAAATTGCCACATTACTCAACATAACTCCCAAGAGCGTAGAAATTAAGCGATATCGTTTGCGAAAAAAACTGAATTTAGGAAGTGAAGATCATTTACAAGACTTTATACTAGGTTACTAAGAGACAATTTATCCTGTTTTGCCTCTACAAAAGCTCTACACGCACCCTACATCATTAGTATTACTTTACAATAAGTGATTGATTGTGAGTGTTTTAAAAAAATAACAACCTTGATGTGTATTTGTAACACCCCCTCAGTTGTAATATTGCTTATTGTTTAAGATTTTAGACAAAACTTAAAACTAAATAAAAAATGAAAACAACAAAGTTAACATTGATGGCCTTGATGGCTATGATGATGGGATTCACTTCATGCTCTAGTGATGACGAAACACCGGTAGTTGAAGAACCAGCACACCCATTGGTAGGCAGCTGGAAACTAACTGCAGCTCCTGGTTCGCTTGGTGTAGGTCCTGCCGCTGGAGATTACAGCTGGTGGTCAAATGATGCTCAAGTAGTTACTGACAGAGCTTGTTTGTTTGATGACCTTTACGTGTTTGAAGCGGATGGAACTTTTAAAAACGTTCAGGGTGGAAGTACTTGGTTAGAAGGATGGCAAGGTGTGTCTGCAGAAGCGTGTGGAACTCCAGTGGCTCCTCATAACGGTGCTACTCCAGGAACTTGGGCAGTAACCAATCAAACCTTGACCATTTCTGGTGCTGGTAGCTACATGGGACTTGCCAAAGTACACAACTCAGGTGAAAATGGTGCCCCAACAAACAACACCATTAACTACAGCATGAGTTTGACCAACAACAACACGACTCTTGAATTGACCATTTCTGGTTTCCAAGGTGGTGGAGAAACTTGGTTCTTTAGATTTACCAAGCAGTCATAATTAATACCTTTCCCCATGCCTAGAGCCCTATTGTCCACCGCGTTTCTTCTCTCTGCCCTATTTATATCCTGTTCCAAAGACAGTGAAGATGTGGTTGAGGGGCCAGCAGCGCCAGTAGCTGAAACGCTCAGCGAAGCTGATCGCATTGGTTTGGTGTGGTCCGACGAATTTGATTCAGGAACCGCACCAAATTCAGCCAACTGGACTTATGAAATCGGTGACGGTAGTGCTCAAGGCATCTCGGGATGGGGTAATGGAGAACAACAATTCTATACCAATAGACCGGAAAATATCGACGTAGCCAATGGTTTTTTGACCATCACCGCTCGTGGAGAAAACTATTCAGGTAAAAATTATACTTCTGCCCGAATCAAAACACAAGAAAAATTCAGCTTTAAGTATGGCCGTATGGTTGTACGTGCCAAACTGCCTAGCAAATCAGGTACATGGCCTGCAGTATGGCTTTTAGGTAATTCTATACCCCAGGTAGGCTGGCCGCGTTGTGGTGAGATCGATGTAATCGAACAACGAGGTACGGACAAAACAAAAATTATGGGCGCTGTGCACTGGTTCGATCAAGGAACTAATGCCAATGCCAAATACGACAAAGAAGTAACTGTGGCAGGATTGACTACAGAATTTAAAAAATATACGTTTGAATGGACCCCTACTGTGGTGCGCTATTTTGTGGACAACACAAAATATTTTGAGATGACCATCAATGAAAGTATGCCCTTCAACGACCCATTCTTTATAGTGACCAACATCGCTATGGGAGGTACTTTAGGAGGACCTATTCCTAGTGGGTTTTCCACAGACAAATTGATGATCGATTATATTCGCGTTTATGAAAACTAAACTAATGAGCCTTGGGGCTATCGCGTTCAGCACCCTATTATTCACCGGATGTGTGAATCAAAACGAAAAAGAAAACACGGAAGCTCCTGAAGGGTATACCCTACTATGGGCCGATGAGTTTGAAGGAACTGGTCTACCGGACACCGAAAAATGGTTTTTTGAAACCATAGCTCCTGAAAATGGAAACTGGTATAACGGCGAATTGCAGCACTACACTCAACGAACAGAAAATTCTTATGTAAGTGATGGCACGCTAAAAATTGTCGCCAAAAAAGAAGAATACAACTCAACAGGCACTACAAAATCATACACTTCAGCACGCATGAACAGCAAGCTGAAATTCACTTACGGAAAAGTAGAGGTTCGCGCTAAACTACCACGTGCTGCAGGTACCTGGCCAGCAATCTGGTCTCTGGGAAGCAATTTAGAGCAGGTAGGATGGCCTGCATGCGGGGAGATCGACATTATGGAACAGCTTTTTGAAAACCACCTGATGGTTCAAAGCGCAATCCACGTTCCTGCGCGCTATGGAAATGATCCAGCTTTAAAACAGGTAAATGTCAGTGATGTGACAGAGAACTTCCACGTATATGGGATGATTTGGACTCCAGAAAAAATAGATTTCACGGTAGATGACATCGTATTCTTCACTTACAACCCAGAAAATAAAAATGAAGCCAATTGGCCCTTTAACAAGGATCAATTCCTACTGCTCAACGTAGCTATGGGTGGAAATCTAGGCGGGGCAGTCGATCCCAACTTTAGCCAAGACCAAATGGAGGTAGATTACGTACGCGTTTATCAACCAACCAAGACCGCTGAATAAATCACATTCTATTGGTCTGGAGGCTTTTCAGATATTCTAAAGTCCGCTGAAGCAGTTCAGGCTGAATGGGCCTGACTGAGTCTGAATATGACTTCCAATTATCCTGAATATCTCCTTCAATTACTTGTTTAAGCACATGGTTCATTCCTTTGATTGGTGTCAAAACAGCCGCTTTATTGGCTTGAGCAAGCTTTTCCGCGTCTTCCATCATTACTTGAAGATCTTGATCGCCTTGAGTTACTAAGACCGGCACTTCCAAACGAGCTACTTCATCTGCTGGATCAAGGGCAAACCAGGAAATCAAATACGGCTGAACTGAGGGTCGAAAAAGCGACCAAAGCCAAGGAGAGACGTCAGGAACCTGCTTGCCTTGAACTAAAGAATCTAAAACCGGAAAAGCTAAATCTTGAACTTCCTTAGGCTGTTTGAGTAACTGACTTCGGATCACAGCAGAGGCAGGTCTTCCAGCTCCCGATAAACTGATCACTCCGACAACCCCCTTAAGTTGTTGGGCCGCCAGTGTTGCCACCAATGCCCCTTCGCTATGTCCTGCAACCACTAAATGAGTATATCCTTCAGCATGCAGTTTATTGCCCCAAGCAACTGCGTCTGTGACAAAGTCTTGAAAACGGATATCCGCCTCCTTGATCTCAGCTGAAGCAGAAGAACCAATACCTCTTTTATCAAATCTAAATACAGTAAAACCTGCATCTGACCAACCTTCAGCCAAAAACCGCAAGCTGTTGTTTTGCATCATGGCTTGATTTCCATCCCGATCTGTAGGACCTGAACCAGCGATTAACAACACAGCCGTGTTGGTCGAAATAGGCTGATGAGGAACAGTCAACATTCCCCCAAGGGGCCCCATTTGCCATTCTTTTTCGGTAAAATTATTGGATAACTCCTGGGCATAAACCCAGGAACTCAACAACACAATGGCCCACAGGGAGCATAGCATACGCTTCATGACAGTCTTTTGAGAAGAAAGATACAAAATAGACCTGTCCAGAAGTCGATTACCCGCTTTGACAAGCGGTAATTTGACTATTTTTGCCCTCCTAGGCCCTATAGTTCAACGGATAGAACGAGCGTTTCCTAAACGCTAAATCCAAGTTCGATTCTTGGTGGGGCCACGATGCAACCTTACTATAGTGCTGAACAATGGGCCTGTTGGCTCGATCAGCTCGCAGAAGACTCTTTAGTGGTGATGGAGGATTTCCTCCCCGCTTCAATATTGACTTTAGTGGATGATTTTTTTGATGTTCAGTTGGCAGAGGGCGCATTGGCACCGGCCAAAATTGGAACAGCCTTTGAAGAACAGAGACTGGCTGAAATTCGATCTGACTTCATCTGCTGGATCGATCAAATGCAACACCCTCAACTCAATCCTTTTTTTGAATTAATCGAAGAACTAAAGGGCTTGGTCGCCCAGGAACTATTTCTATCGCTAGAAGGGTTTGAGTTTCACTTAGCACAATATCCTCCTGGAGGGTTTTACAAGCCCCACTTAGATCAATTTAAAGCGCGAAACAACCGCATGCTTTCCTTGGTTATCTACCTAAATCGGAATTGGATTCCAGAACACGGCGGACAGTTGCGCATTCACGAGCCTGTGTGTAAAGACATTGAGCCTGTTTTTAATAGAGCTGTTTTGTTTCGATCGGATTTGGTATTGCACGAGGTACTTCCGGCGCATAAAACCAGAAAATCTTTAACCGGATGGCTGCTTAAACGCCCCTCGGGCGTGGGGCTTTTTGGGGTCTAGTAGTTTTGTTTATCTTTAGGAAAATACTTCTCCCATGAAACAATGGATCATTTTAGCATTGGCCTTCGTCTTGGTACAATGCGGACCCACCTATACGTACAGAGCCCATAAAAATGATTTTGCCCAAGAAGTAGCTCAACTTGCCAAGCAAGACCAAACTCTTTCCCAAAGGGATTACCTATTATTTGTCGGCAGTTCCAGCATCAGACTCTGGGACGATATGGAATCGGACATGAAGCCATATAACACCGTTAAACGGGGCTATGGAGGGGCGCACTACTACGACTTAATTCACCACACCCAAACCCTGATTACACCCCACAAAAATGCTCGAGCAATTCTTTGTTTTGTGGCCAATGACATCGAACATCCATGGGGGGACCCAAAACCCAAAATAACTCCTCAAAAGGTGTTGCGTCTAGCCCAAAAATTCTCCGATCAAGTGGAAAAACTTCACCCCAACATACCCTTGTACTTTATTGAAATCACGCCATCACCCAGTAGATGGACACTTTGGCCAGAAATAAGCCAGGCCAATGACTTGATTCAATCTTGGGCAGAGAAAACGCCCAATCGTTTCTTTATCCCAACCCGCCAGGCGGTATTAGGAGCGGATGGACTACCGCAAAATCACTTGTTTATCGAGGATGGACTTCACCTTTCCCGGGCGGGATACCAGGTATGGGCTGAACAGATAAAGGCAGGACTTAAGGGGCGTAATGACTAGTTTGCCGACAACTTAGACAATGCTGGGTGATTCGTAGGCACATACATGCCGCGCCAAAAACTCACCCCTAAACCATCGTATTTCCAAACGACTAATCCTTGAGGATTTACCTCCCAAAATCCATAATCCCCCTCCGTTATCAGTAGGTTTCCATTGGACATGGTTTGGACTCCACCTACCCTAGGAAAAAACATGGATGGATCTGAAAAAGAGAAATGCACGGGAACCTGAGTGTCTACAGCGACACCTGGCTTGAGAAAAGATAAATCAAAAACATAGGCCTCTGAATAACCATTGGCCTCTTTATTGTTGTGGAACAAGGAGAGTAGGGTCTTACCCTCTTTTTCGATAAAACTTGGGTGGTGGTTGTAGTGAAGTTGTTGAGTCTGTCCATAGGTTCCGTAAACATTTGGATTTCCCCACCTTAAAATTAAATCACCACCTCTGCCATAACGACCCCCGGAACCTGTTTGAGCTTCAGCAGTGGTTGTACTGTGGTCAATCATCCAAACCTCTCCATAAAAATTAACAGACAAGGCAATGATATCTTGCTCAGGATGGTAGTCCAGGCCATTGATGTGCATAATGTCCCCTTGACCAACAAACTCATGGATATCAACTTCATTTTGATAGGTGAAATTAATCTTATGACGCAACGCATTAGGGTCTCCATAATTAGGCCCACCTGGTCTCAATCCTTGAACTAAGTGATCCCTACTATCCCAAGACCAGACTATTTCGCTTGTCACCGGGTCTATTTCGATCACTTTTTCTGGAAAAACATCGGTATCGATTTCTAAACCCATAGACTGTGCTACCTCTCGGGACATCCGAGACCAAACCAAGGCCAAAACATGACCATTGGGCATGATCTCAATATCGTGATGTCCGATAAAATCTGGTCCCATAATTGAATAATTCCAAAGTACTGAACCATCAAGTCCTATATGCTGAATTAACCCATTTTGACCTCCATAGGCAACTGATGGATTGGGTGCTTTAAACGCGCCCATAATCGTACCGTCATCCATGAGTTCTATGTCCTGCCCTAGAGCCTTTTCAAAAGTCCACGTGTGTTTTTTATTTCCTTGATGATCCAATAAATACGCGGTTTTTGCCCCATTGACAATTGCGAGCACATAACCCGGATCTACAAAATCTTGTATAATTAAGGGCACTTGAGTTCCTATGGACTGGGTGTTGTATCGAAATATAGCCTTTAAATTTAAAGGTTGATCTAGATTGATTTGTAAGGAAGCAGTCTGATCTCCCGACCAACCTTCCCAACGATCAAAAATATAACCAGGATCAGCTATGGCTTGAATAACTTGGACAGTCCCCTTTTCAAATGTACCTCCAGTTTGACTCACTTGTCCACCCACGCCTGCATCTACAGATAACGTATAATACACCCCCAGCGTTGGTTGCGTGTCAGGGCTGCAAGAAAAAAGAAAAAGAACCAGTAGGGTACTGAGAGGAAAAAATTTCATAACACTATCTTAAATGCTAAAAATAATCAATAAACTTAATATCGTAATCAATCATACCACATGTCGGCAAAGACCACTCTATAAGTTACTTCTAGAATTTTAAAGAAAAACGGTTTGCCCAGTTTTTACCGACTCATCACAAGCCAATGCGATTTTAAGGCTATCCACCGCCTCAAGTACGTGCTGAGATAAATCTAGGTCCTGAACAATCGCCTGATAAAAATATTCCTGTTCTAGGTCACATAACCCCTGATGATCGGGTGTTTGCTCCCAAATAGTTCGGTGATCTTGGTGTTTCCAATGCCCCTGGTCGTCTAGATCAGCATGGTGTTTCAAAAGTACATCGCTTTTGGTGTGACCTGCTACATCGTCGGACTTCTGGGTGTCTTGTACCAAAGACACACTGCCGCTAGGGCCGATCACATCTTTAACAAAAAAGGCTGTTTCCGACATCATAGGTCCCCAACCTGCTTCATACCATCCAACGGATCCGTCATCAAAACGAATCTGTAACTGTCCGTAATTGTATTGGGTCTTGTCAATCTCAGGAGTCAACCGAACGCCAATGGCCGAGACCGCTACTGGTTTGGCTTGGGTCATTTGACACATGATATCCAGATAATGAACACCGCAATCGACAATCGGACTTAAGGATTCCATCAGTTTTTTATGCACTGCCCATTCATTGCCGTGACTTTGTTGGTTCAAATTCATGCGCATCACCAAAGGTTTGCCTAAGTTTTGAGCTTCAACAACAAAACGCTGCCATACAGGGTGATGCCTTAAAATATACCCAACTACTAGCTTTTTTTGATTTTCTTCAGCGGATGATCGAATACGTTCTGCTCCTTGGGCTGTAATGGCCATAGGTTTTTCCAGAAACACATGGCAACCCGCCTCCAATGCCGCTAGAGCATATGATTCATGAGTATCTGGATAGGTGCTGATACAAACAGCTTGACAATCACTTTGGGTCAGTGCTTGATGAAAGTCGTCATATAAGGACACGGGTTGGGCGAGCAGATGGTTGAGTTTGTTTTTACTACTGCCTCTAGAGACCAAACCAACTATTTGGAAGCCCGGGTGTTTGTCATAGGCTAGGGCGTGTGAAGCCCCCATGTGACCGCAACCTACCACCAAAACACGCAGCTGACTACTCGTCATAAGGCCCACAATCAACGGTTCGACGTGTATCGGCTAAATAGGTGATTTGCCAGCCTTGATCAGACTTAAAAAGGGCAAATGCGTCTACTCCGCAATGGGAAAAATTCCCATCCATCCAAAAACTGTACTCCACCCATGCTTGGGCCATGGCCCCATCGACCGATATCTGAAATTGATGCAGGCGTTCCTCCCAAACAGGAGTGTTTTCACGTGTGGCTACAGCGTGTAAAAAATCGGTGGCCTGGGTGACGACCAACTTAGTTTGATCTTGTCTAGACAATACCGTTTGCAAAACTAGGTCCGGATGCATCACGGATTTCATGGCTACAGAGTCGCGTTGATGAAATCCTTGAAAAAAATGCTCAATGGTTTGTTTTACTTCAAGCGCAGAGCCTGTAAACTCCTGTGCATGGACCTGATGTATCCACAGCATCCACACACTTATGACTCCGATCCAACTGTGTCTCATGAATTAAATTTTACCCAAAATACAAAATGTTTGGGCGCATTCTATAAATTTATATCCATGGCCATGTATTTATCCTATACTTCGGTTGATGACTACATCATCAACCAAAAACCTGAAGTTCAAGAACGCTTGCTTTGGATCAAGTCCATACTGGAAAAAAACTATCCAAACGCAACAGCACATATTTTGTACGGGATGCCTGCCTACAAAATAAACAAGAAACCCTTGGTTTATTTTGCTGTTTATGAAAAACATTTAGGGTTCTACGCAACACCAGGAACGCACGAGGCGTTTAAATCAAACCTGGTTGGCTATAAAACGGGCAAAGGGTCTGTCCAATTTCCTCTAAAACAAACCCTGCCAGAGGAATTAATACAGGCCATGATCGCTCACCGAGCTCAATGCATTCTTCAAAACAAGTAGGGAATTCCTTCTCGCTTAAGCCAAGCTATTTTACGATCAATACCCCATCGATAACCTCCCAGTGAACCATCGGTCCTCAACACTCTGTGGGAAGTAACGGAATATTTAATGAGGGATGTTTCATCAGCCAAACTTAGGGAAGTAAACTGAAGCATCCTATCTTTGGTCTATGTTGTATCCTAGTTCCGAAAATTTATTGCCATATGATGGCATCGTCCGGTATTTTGGGGCATTGCTGAGCGAACAGCAAGCGGATGAGTACTTTGCCCAATTGATGAAGGAGGTAGATTGGCAACACGACCAGGTGAGGATGTTCGGTAAATTAATCACCACCAAACGAAAAATCGGCTGGTATGGCGACCAGCCATTTGGATATACCTACAGCCAGATGAAAAAAACCGCTTTGCCTTGGACTCCAGGGTTGTCCGACCTCAAATCTTGGGCGGAGCAAGTGACGGGAACCACCTACAACTCTTGTTTGGCCAATCTGTACCACGACGGATCCGAGGGCATGGCTTGGCACAGTGATGCGGAAAAAATGTTGTTGCCCCGAGGGGCTATTGCTTCCATCAGTCTAGGTGCAGAACGGGTATTTGGATTTAAACATCAGGAGTTGGGTACCGTGGTAAAAACATCATTAGCCCATGGGAGTTTGTTGGTCATGGAAGGGGCCACCCAGGAGTTTTGGAAGCACCGATTGGCCCCTACCAAAAAAACAGTAGGCCCTCGCATCAACCTGACCTTTAGAACGATTGTTGCGTAATCAATTTATGCTTTGGGTTCAATCAGATCCCATAGGTTGCCGTACACATCCTCAAAGACACATACCCTGCCGAAATCTTCCTCGCTGGGGGGACGTACTATAGGTACCTCGTGAATGATCAACCGCTCGTACATGGAGTCAAAATCATCCGTGTGTAAAAACAGAAATACTCGCCCTCCTGTTTGATCTCCGACCCGAGTGGCTTGATGTGGGTTGGCAGCCCTCGCCAAAAGTAAAGTACATCCACCCCCTTGTGGACGAACGACTACCCATCTTTTTTCCTCGTTGATTCGGGTATCTTCGATCAGATCAAAACCCAAGATTCGGGTGTAAAAATCAATCGCCTTATCGTAGTCATCGACCACTAAAGCGATTTGAACTAACTGATTGTTGGGGTTTTTCATGGGGCCTAATTTCGTGTATTGGTCCTAGTTGGACAAGAAGTACGTGAAAAATACTACTTTAGACCCCATGTATTTTTTCCGGCAAAAACAAATCCTACCTTATCTTCTAGCCGCCCTGCTTGTGGGTATTGCCTCAGGAAGTGCTTCAGCGCTTTTTTTGCACTTACTCGATCTAGCTACAGAAACCAGGAGAGCCCATCCCCTGCTTTTTTGGGGATTGCCACTTTCGGGGGCATTCATCGGATGGATCTACTACCGCTATGGGCAAGAGGTAGTACGCGGAAACAACCAAATCATCGAAAAAGCTCACCAAGGGGGTGATTACCTGTCTTGGAAAATGGCTCCATTGATCTTGCTCAGCACGCTCTTGACACATTTAGTCGGTGGATCGGCAGGTCGAGAGGGAACAGCCGTACAAATGGGTGGCGCGCTTGCAGACCAATTGAATCGGCTTTTTCGCTCATTCTCCGTAGATAGAAAAACGCTGATGGGTATGGGTGTAGCCTCGGGATTTGCCGCTGTTTTTGGCACGCCTTGGGCGGGACTGCTTTTTGGTATTGAGGTCCTCAGCATCCGAAAATCGATGTGGAAAACGGCTTTACTTCCCATGACGCTAGCCGCTTGGATCGCCCATATAACTTGTTTGTTGTGGGGGGGTGAACACACCGAATATGTTTTAGGTCCCCTGGTCTCCTTCTCAGTTCCCACTTTGGGTTGGTTGGTATTGGCTGGAGTGGCTTTTGGGGCTACTGCTTGGCTTTTTACAGCAACGACCCGACAGATGGGGCGCTGGTGGGGCAAGGTAGGTTACCCTCCGCTTAGGCCTTTTTTGGGGGGTCTAGTCCTGATGGCAATTTTCCTCGGATGGGACACCCAGCAATACGCTGGTCTAGGGGTGGATCAAATTGTAGCCGCATTCACTGAAATTCCCGATCCATGGTCTTGGTTGATCAAGCTCGGGCTGACTGCCTTTACGTTGGGCGCAGGGTTTAAGGGCGGTGAAGTCACTCCGCTGTTCTTTGTAGGCGCTACTTTGGGCAGTGTGCTGAGCGGCTGGATTCCTTTGCCTGTGGGGCTGATGGCTGCCATGGGATTTATCGCGGTATTTAGCGGCGCCTCCCACGCCCCCCTGGCCTGTATCGCCATGGGGGTGGAGCTTTTTGGGCTACCTGCATGGCCGTTTATCGGGATAAGCAGTATTGTGGCGTACCTCGTTTCTGGACCCACGGGCATGTATTCGGCCCAGCGTCCCTCATGGATGAAGTCAAAAATGAATCAGTTTATCCCTGCTAAGGAGTTTTAACTATTCTGTGGACTGTCTGTGTGGTTGGGCCTGAAAGGCGCAACAGATTTAATCCCACAGTCCAATCACTTGTCGCCAACTGAATCACCCGATTACTTCCTATACTCAGCACGCCTAAGTGTTTGGTGCGGCCCGAGAGATCTGTGTGGTAGAGCTCCACGCTGGTATCGGATCCGGGCACATAAATCCACAATTGATCTTGGACAGGATTAGGGTATATCAAGGTGTTTTCACTCAAGAAAAATGAGGCCTCATAGATTCCCTGACAGCTTTGATCTGTAGTTACCGTCCACTGGTTTTGACCCTTCTCCAGGTTGATTGTGGTGGTTTGTTGCTCGCTGATCCAGGTGCGTCCATTGTGGGTAATGCGGTAGCGATCTGAACCGTACAATTGTAAGACTACTTGACCTTTTTGGGCAGAAATTTCTGCTTTTGCGGCCAATGCGGCTGGCTCCACCACCTGAACGCCAAAACACTGGGTATACCCATCAATCCCATCCACGGAAAAGCAAACCTGGTAATTTCCTGGAGGTTGGTTTTCCAAACGCAACGAACCTTGATTGGCGTTGTTTAACACCCCGACTAAAGCCCCATTGACGCGCACTTGATACCCATAACTGAGGTCTTGAACCCCAACTACTAAGGCGCCATCTGCTTGGTCTCGGCAACTGACCGCTACGGCCTGGACTTCCCAATTTTCACCGGGCAGTGAAAACACCGTGCATCCGTGAACATCTACCATAGCTGAGGCAGGTGTATTGGGGCACTGGTCCACTGCATCCTTCACGCCGTCACCGTCGGCATCATCTACGACCCGATCACAATCGGTGCCCACCTGATAATCGATGTACTGAGTTACGGCCAATCCTCCAGCAAAAGCAACTTTTACTGCATAGCGAATCGTCGAACCTGGTGTTTGGCTAGAGAGCACGCGGGTGAATACTCGATCCCCAACTTGATCCATCTGGGCTTCCGAAAAGGGTTGTGCCTGCCACAAATAAGCGACAGGTCCAGATTTGTTGGTGTCCAATAGAGTGAAAGTGACCACTACCTGGGTACCTACTGTTTCAAATTTAACTCGATATCCTTGAGAAAAAGATCCTTGTTGGGCAGTTTGAGCGGTGGTCGTACACGACTGAATGGGAGCAACTTCGACCGATACCGGCCTGGATGTTTTTTCCAAGCCATCGTCGTCCAGGGCTTGAGCGGTTAACACGTGATTCCCTGCCGGTGCATTGCTCCAAGTATAGGTGTATGGCGCTTGGGTATCGGTGCCCAGCAACTGTTCTCCGGCAAAAAAAGAAACTCGATTGATCGATCCATCCAGGTCTTGGGCGGACGCCTCTAAAGTAATGGGCTCCCCTTGTCGATAAGCGCTTTGATCCATGGGAGCAGTCAACTGAACAACTGGTGTCCACATGCCGGTTTCAGAAACCATCAAAAGCACTTGATCACTTGAAGTAAATGCCCCGGTGGTTGCCGTTAAGGTGAGCTGATATACGCCCCCCTCAAGACCGTTTACTGTCGGGTTTAAAACTTCTTGGGATGACCAAGAAAGGACGGAAGGCCCATAGTCTTGACGCCAGGCATAAGTGACTTGTGCGGCATCCGGGTTACTGGATTGAGTGCCATCAAGCTGAGCGGTTGATTGGGGCAATAGAATAGATTGATTGGCCCCGGCGTGGGCTACTGCTGGCTTAGGAGTAAGATCAGCCGTTTTGGTCCACACCATGCGTCCTAGGTTAACCTCCCCTTGTTCTATGTGAATACGGATGATTTGCCTTCCGGCGCCCAATGAAATGTTGGGGATGTTTTTGGTGGCCCAGGTACTCCAATTGCTGGTACTGGTGGATCCAAAGGTAATGTTGCTGGCCAATATCCTACCTGCCTGCTCCAACCTGATGGGTCCTCCCCCAGCAGCGTTGCCACTGGCATAGGATAGTGCTAAGGCATAAATACCGGCTTCGGGCACATCAACCGTGTACTCAATCCATTCACCAGCGGCCAACCAGCCCAAGGATGGGCCTTGTTGGGGATCGACGAAGCCGTCCATGGCCTCTTGGGGGCGCCAATCACCTTGTTGATCTGCGGATAGATCAAAGTAGCTGATGTTTTGTCCTGAACCCGCTTCAAAACGATCGTATTGGCCTGAGGGGATGGTCCCAGGAATGGTGTGTGGTGCTGCGCCATAAGGCAATTGCGCCCCCACCTGTACTTCCACAGAGTTAGAAGTAGCCATTCGATCGGATTCTTTAAGCACTGCGTAAAAACTGTGTATACCCAAATCGAGTTCAGAAGCGGTCCATGCCCAAGGGGCCTCAGTAGTTGAGCCCAAAGCAACACCACGGTCATACCAAACCACTTCATTTAAACCAGTGCCTTCAGGCACCAACGTGAGCTGTACACTCCCTCCTGGGTAGGCTTGACTGAAATCGGTGCGCAACACACCGCTCACCGAAGCATCGCGATTGGTCGTCGTTGTGCGAGGCTGGGCAGTCAGTTGGTACCCATCGGAAAAAGTGACCACTATGGGGTCCTGAGTGTAGTTATGTGCGACATAAGTCCTGGCTCCCGCTTGATCAAAAACAACCGCTAGTGGGTAATCGGCGGTAGTCTGCTCATCCAATATACCCATCGCGCGCACCGAATGCAACCAGTGGTAGGTATGGGCATCAGACACCCCAAATTTTAGGATGCGGTTCGGATAACTGTTGTACAGCTGAATGGCCTTATCCGGATCTGTTAAGGATAAAAATTTCCAGAAAGTATCGTGCCACAGGTTGGGGTTGGTGCTGGAGGTGCTCAAGATCTCCGTATTGGCCTCTATCTCTAGCCACAATTTTTCTGCGTACGCTTTATTGTGCCCCAAGTAAAATGAACCAGCGTGCATGGGGTATAACTCAATGCCGTAGGAGGCGGTGATGTCCGAAGTCCAAAAGGTGCCGTTGTCATAAGAATTACCCCACACCCGAGACACCAAACTGTAATTCTGGTTGTCCCTAAAATTGCGTTCATACATATCCAGCCAATACTCTTCAATGGCGGTTTGCTCCGTGGTGTACAGATAAATCCCCAAATCCCTGATGGCTGTATCCCCAGTAACACTGCCCCAATGGATCAGGGAGGCGTTGAACTGCATACTCTCGGAGGTGGATTCTTGGTCATTACCTTGGGGAAAACTCGCAGTACCGTTGGCCCAAGCATGTCCGGCATACGGGCTGAAGTTGCGCAAAAAGGGAAACTTAGAATCCGTTCGGTCAGGGGAGGCGGCATCCCGAACCAGCAGATTGATCATGCCGCCCCTGAAAAGATCTATCTGAGACATAGCTAAATCCTCCCAATTCAGGTTATCTCGTGTGGCCCGCTCAAGTAATGGATCATCAATATCAGTAATATTTTGGACATAAAGAACTTCGGAGCCGCTTACGCGTAAATAGCGATTGATAAGGTCGAAAGTCAGATACGTAGCTGCATGACCAAGATGTGTTGCATCGTATGGAGTAATTCCACAAACATACATACGGTAAACAGATTTCTTGGTAATACTTTCTTTCTTAAGGGTTTTTGAATTAGTCAGTGAAATCTCAGGAAAGCTAAGGGACTTACCCAGTTGTGGTATTAAAACCGATGGCCATGATTTCATAGGAGTATTCTAGTAACTTCGCGCTAGAAGGCAGGCCAAGGGATAGCGGGCCATTCAGAGTTAGGCAAGGGCATGACCCCGTTTTCAAGCAGCCCAATAATGCGAGCATGTAGTGCATCAATCTCTAGCTCAGTTAAATGCTGCGATAAATCAAATTCTTTACCAAGGCCATCTTTTAGGATTTGAAGTGACTTCACTTCATCGGCACTTAGTTCATCACCAGCCCACTGCCATAACACTGTTCGCAATTTGTCCTCTTCGTGAAAAGTGACGCCATGATCACAGCCATAGAGATGCCCAGTTTCATCTGGTAGTAGGTGACCAATTTTGCGATCGGTATTATTAATTATTGCGTCAAAAAAAGCCATAGAACGTAGCTGCGGCAAATCTTGCGAAAAGTAGTCGGCCAAATCTATGGACTCATCAATATCAATCCACTCCTGCACCATTCCAATACCGTATGGACCATCACGCAGTATCGTTAGCGGAACTAATTCCAACCCAAGAAATTCATTCACCCGAAAAGCAGCATATTCGCGATCTGCCAAAGTGCCATCTGGAAAATCCCACAACGGTCTCTCCCCCGCAACAGGTTTGTAGATACAGGAAATTTCTTGGGAACCATAAGTTACGGTTGCAAAAAGCGTTGCATTCGAAGCATCAACTAATCGACCAGTAACTGACATCTGACCTAACGTCAGAATCGAACGCTTATCGTCTGTAGCCATTTGCCCTAGGACATAAGTGACCACGCGGATCTATCGGGATAGCACAGAATGGACATGGGACGCGTCCAGCATTGACCACGGCTGTGGTGCGCGTGATGAATGCCTTCGCTTGTCCTAACGTGAGATTCATAGTTATATCGGGAACTTCATCTTCTACTTCGACTTCCTTAATTGAAAAAAGTTCAAGACATACGCGCTTTGAATCATCATCCCAGGCAATTGATATTGCTCCGATGACAAAATCCTTCTCTACTGGCGACTCAAGTGGAGCATCGTCGCGCTCGACGCGATCAACCACTAAGGTCACATCTTCTTTTGCTACTTGCTTACACAAAATTGCTAGACGCTCTGCCAACGTAGACGCCTGTACTTTTTCAAGTGCTGCGCTCACTAGAGCTGAAGCAGCACGCACTTGAAGGTAAAACTCACGCTCACCCGGTTCCCCAACAGTTCCACAGATAAAGCGATCAACGTTTTTGAACTTGTAGGTCATTTTCCTGACCCACCGCCGAGCAGGTTCTTACTACGTGTAGGTGCTGCCAGAACATCGTGAAGCATTGAGCGTGAATCATTCATCAGTGTTAAGCGAGCCTGGCCATGCGAGTAATCTAAAATGGTGACAGATGCGGGATCAATCACAATTCTCTGGAAATCATCAAGATGCATTCCAAGGGCGCTAGCAACAATGGCCTTGATGACATCACCATGGCTTACTAATACAGCTGCCCCACTCCGCTTTGTATTAACAGACTCGTGAACTGCTTTCATCGCTCTTTGTTGCATGTGAGCTAAGCCTTCACCCTCAGGGAAATACATCGCTGATGGATTACTTTGAACCGTTTTCCAAAGCTTGTTACGCGAGAGAACGGCTAGCTTCTTTCCGCTCCAGCTCCCATAATCAACCTCAGTTAGGTTGGCATCTTTAAGTAGTAGCTTCTGACTAGTTTTCGGCAAAGTTTCTAGCCAGGGTTCAATGGTTTCGCGGCATCTTTGCATGGGACTAATGCGGATCTCTGAAATCGGAAAGGTACCTAATCTTGCTGCAAGCTCCTGGGATTGCTTAATCCCCTTTTCAGAAAGCGAAATATTGGGAAGACGGCCTGATAAGACCCCGCGCGCATTTGCTTGGGAATGGGCATGTCGAATCAAAACTATCTGCATATCGCAAAGGCTATCGCAGGTTTTACTCTCATGACTTGCTAGGGT
>ENA-OUVC01000628-OUVC01000628.1-marine-metagenome-genome-assembly--contig:-NODE-628-length-22599-cov-6.501154_pt1 | contig 22599 bp, 16 predicted proteins | sample MGYA00248622_ERZ508571 | MGnify/ENA primary metagenome ERZ508571 (study PRJEB26236, sample SAMN06267175) | marine metagenome | isolation source: Columbia River Estuary | place: USA:Columbia River Estuary... | reverse complement strand
TAGACGATGGCGGGGTCGCCAAGTCGGCGGGGAGCAAATTCGTGGGGGACTGGCTTGCCGGCAGCGTTTTTGGTTGCTTCAAGGATCTGTAGTACTGAAGTCCCAACACCAGTACCCAAGTTGACCGTGAGATTTGGTTTTCCATCGTTGAGGTAATCAACGGCCTTGGCGTGTGCGTCAGCCAGATCTTCGACATGGATATAGTCGCGAACGCCTGTGCCATCTGGCGTGGGATAGTCGTTGCCTAAGACTTGCAGCGGACCACTCGCACCCAATGCTGCTTTCATCACTAAGGGGATGAGGTTGGTCGTGATATCCCAGTTTTCGCCCAGCACTCCGTCGCTGCTGGCGCCGGCCGCGTTGAAGTAGCGCAAGCTGACCCAACGCAAACCATGTGTGATGCCATACCAACTGATGATGCGTTCCATCATTGCTTTGGTTTCGGCATAGACGTTCTCGGGTTTGATTGCTGCAGATTCGGTGATCGGCAATTGATCGGGGTTGCCATACACGGCTGCAGACGATGAAAAGACGATCTGCTTCACATCGGCGGCCAACATGCCTTCGACTAGGCCGACAGTCCCTTCAACATTGTTGCGCCAGTAGAGGTGTGGGTGAGTCATTGACTCACCAGCACTCTTATAGGCCGCGAAATGAATGACGCTGTCGACGTTGTGCTTGCGACAAATTGCTTCAACTGCTGCGCTGTCACAAATATCGGCAACTTCAAGAGTTGCGCCAAGCAAGTTCTTTTCTGATCCGCGGACTAGCGAATCAAGCACGACAACATCACGATTTTGCGATCGCAACAAACGCAGTGTGTGTGAACCGATGTAGCCAGCACCGCCGGTCACCAAAATTGTCACGAGATACCTTCAACTTCAACGAAATGGTCAATCATTCGTTGCAAACCATCGCGCAATGAAATCGTCGGTGTCCAATCAAGAATTTCGGTAGCCAACGTTATGTCGGGCTTGCGTTGTAACGGGTCGCCATCTCGTTCGGGCGGCAATGCAACCGAGATGATGTCGCTAGATGAACCAGTGAGTTCAATAACTAGTTCGGCGAGCTCGCGCATTGTGAATTCGCCAGGGTTGCCAACGTTAACTGGCATGTTGTACTTGGTATCGAGCAACGCCATAAGACCACGAACTTCATCGGTTACATGGCAAAACGAACGAGTTTGCGAACCATCGCCGTGCAATGTCAGTGGCTCGCCACGTAATGCTTGAACAACGAATGTGTTTACGACGCGGCCATCATTGGGGCGCATGCGTTCGCCATAAGTATTGAAGATACGTACGATACGCACGTCGACACCGTGAACTCGGTGGTACGCCATGGTGAGGGCTTCGCTGAATCGTTTGGCTTCGTCGTAACAACTGCGCGGTCCGATTGACGACACATTGCCCCAATAAGTTTCGGGTTGCGGGTGAACTAGCGGGTCGCCGTAGACCTCGCTCGTTGAAGTCAAAAAGAAGACTGCATTATCGGCTTTGGCACGATCGAGCAGGTTGCGCGTGCCGGTGCTGCCAACAGCAAGAATTTCAAGTGGCATCGTTGCAAAGTCGTTTGGTGATGCGGGGCTTGCGTAATCAAGCACTGCATCAAACTTTGCTGCGAGCGCTTGATGTGCGGGCCAGGGGAGGGTGATGTCATGTTCGATAAGCGTGAACTTGGCATTGCCACTGAGATGAGCCACATTGTCGCGGCGACCAGTTGCAAAGTTGTCAACAGCAACCACTTCATCGCCGCGCGCAAGTAACGCATCGGCAATATGTGAACCGATGAAGCCTGCACCACCAGCAAGAAGGACGCGCATGTTTAGCGACCGATTCCTTGATAGGTGAATCCAGCGCGTTCCCAGTCTTTGCGGTCAAGCAGATTGCGGGCATCGATGATCTGTGTGCCGTTCATGTGGCCAGCGATTTCTGAAGCAGAAACCCATTTGAATTCATCCCATTCGGTGAGAACTGCAAGGACATCGGCTTGCGCAGTCGCCTGAACACTTGACGTGGCAATCACGAGATCGTTAGGTATTCCGATCCGAGCGACAGAGACCGTAGGGTCAAACGCCTGGACGCGGGCTCCTAGTTTCATCAAGCGTTCAATGATGGCAATCGCTGGAGAGTCACGTAGGTCATCAGTTCCTGCTTTGAAAGTGAGACCCCAAACCGCGACCACTTTGCCCGACAGATTTCCACCGGCGGCAAGTCGAATTTTGTCGGCGACGCGATCGAGCTGTTGATCATTGACTGTGATGACGCCCTTGAGCAAATCAAATGAGTAGTCGGCGTCTTCGGCGATCTTGATGAGTGCGCGTGAATCCTTAGGGAAACAACTACCGCCCCAGCCGGGCCCGGGGCGCAAAAAGTTTTCACCGATGCGCTTGTCGCTACCTATACCGACAACGACATCGTTGATGTCGGCACCCACACCTTCACAAATGGCGGCGATGGCATTAATGAATGACAACTTGGTTGCCAAGAAAGCGTTGGCCGCATACTTGATTGTTTCGGCCGATGCTGGGTCGGTGATGATGACTCGAGTCGAGAGACCGTCATACAACGAAGCAACTTTCATTGCCGCTGCTTGATCGTCGCTACCCACGACAACCCGGTCGGGCTTTAAGAAATCTTGAACAGCCGAACCTTCACGCAAGAACTCGGGGTTCGATACAACTTTCACATCGGGGCGTTTCAAAGCGCGCTCGACAACTTTGGTTGAACCGACGGGGACAGTCGATTTGTTAACGACAATTGCCTCAAAAGGAAGTGCAGCAGAGATTTCTTCTGACGCACGTTGAACGTAGCTGAGGTCGGCAGAGCCATCTTCGCCTTGTGGGGTTGGCACACACAGAAAAGCGATGTCACAGTTTTTGGCCGCTTCTACTGAACCGACAACAAATGACAACCGACCAGAAGTCATACCTTCTGCGACGAGTTCGGCAAGACCAAGCTCGACGATGGGGATGATCCCGTCCTGAAGTTTGGCGATTTTGCCAGGATCAATATCGGCGCAAACGACGGTGTGCCCAAGATGGGCTAGACAAGCACCCGTTGTGAGACCGACATAGCCAGTTCCAATGACAGCGACTCGAAATGACATAAGTTTGAGGATAGTAGTTATAGGCGAACCAGCAACGCCCATTGAAAAGACCAGGGAAGAATCAACAAGTAGGGAACCCTGTCTCACGTTCTGCTTGTGCGGCAGGGTACGAATTGAGACTTCGGGTATGGAAGTCTCGGCTATGAATCTCTGGTGTCGTACATTATGAAGGTGGATGAGAAGCGGTCGGCCCTATTGAAGTGGTTTGGCGTCGGTATTGCGTCTCTTCTTATTGGTATCTATCTCTTTTCGCTGACGGCACATAACACCTTCACCTTTGATGAATGGATGTTTTTTACTGATCGGCGCGATTTTTCATTTCACGCCCTGGTTGCTGGTCATAATGGGCACCTCTCAATTGTTCCGGCGTTTACCTATATTTTGTCCTTCAAGATTTTCGGATACGACCATTACGAAGTTTTCCGCTTGTTGGCGGTGATCGTGCATCTTGCAGTTGTTTTGCTGGCAGTCGATCGCATTCGTCGACGTCATGGATGGTGGATCGCAGCGGCCATTGGTCTGGCTCTCGCACTGATGGGCGGTGGGGGCGAAAACATCTTGTGGGGCTTTCAGATTGGATTCATGGGTGGCTTGCTTTTCTTCTTGATTGCCCTGCGGTGCTATGAACGATCTTTAGAGACAACCAATCTCACTTGGCCATTGTTGACGATGATTGCGGTGTGCTTATCGGTTGGTAGTGCTGGTACTGGCATCGGGAGCATCTTGGTGTTGTTCTTTTTGACTATTCGGACACCGCAATGGAAACGACTCTGGTGGGTCAGCGTTATCCCTGGTGTGTTGTACGCCGTTTGGTACTTGCGATATGCCGATTCCGACAATGCGAATTCAGTCATGAGTGCAATTCCATCGTTTGTCGTTAAGTCGGCCGCATCTTCAATGTCGGGAGTCTTCGGTATTGATCACATCTGGGGACTAATGATGGTCGGCGCATCGATTGCCTATTTCGCGCAACTGATTCGTACTCACAAAACCTCACGGCTTTCATTGGCCATTCCATTGTTTGTGCTGATCTTTTGGTTTGCTACTGCGTATGGGCGAGCATTGCTTGGCAATCCTGAATCCAGCAGGTATCTCTACATCGGCATCTTCGGAATCGTTTTGTCGCTATCTGAGAACCTGTCATTGGCCCATTGGACAAAAGTTCGAAGGGTCAAAGTCATGAAGGCGAGCGTCGCATTGTTTAGTGTGCTTGCGATTTGGGGTTCAAACTCATCAATGCAGTTTTGGTCAGATATCCATCTTTCACTCAGCGAGACTGCGGTGGGGCAACTTTCTGTTGTTGAAGCGCATCGAGAAAATATTGATCCGATAACAGTCATCCAAACGATTGGGCCAGTTCCTGTTTTGCTCGTTGGTGATTACCTTGATGCGGTTGATGCCGTGGGTTCATCGCCGGTACAAAGGGTGGATGATTTAGTTTCGGCTCCTCGACAAACCCAATTGGCGGCTGACGATGTGCTGATATCACTTGGGATCATGACGATTGTCGGAACCGAAGGACAATTCACGAATTGCGATAGTCAGCCTGATGCGCAAAATTCAATTTCTGTTGAGCCTGGTGGTCAGATTCAATTTGTTGTCACTGAAGAAGTGACAGCAACTATGGCACGTTTCTTTGATTTGTATTCACGAGGCTTCAATGATCGAGTGCTGCCACCAGGAAATTACAGCGCCATATTGCAAAATGATTCACTGGGTGGATCTTTGCATGTTCAGTTCAGCGACAGCTCGGCGGTGATGATCTGTGAATGAGATGTTGAGGTCGTCAAAGTTTTACGCAAAGTTGGTCGTTTCTTCGTCGTGTGCTTTGGTCATTGCGGTGTATTTGATGTACTTGGGACGTGGTAACAACTTCTTTTTTGATGAATGGATGTTTGTTGTTAGCCGCCGCGGATTATCGGTTGACGCGTTGCTCAGTCCACATAACGGACACTTGTCAGCACTGCCATCTCTTGCATTCATGGTCTTGCTCAAATTCTTTGGCCTAAATCATTATGAGGCGTTCAGGTTTGCCGCAGTCATTGTTCATTTGCTGGTTGCGGTCATGGCATCGCTGCTTATTCGCAAGAACCATGGGTGGTCAATAGGAATCACTGTTTTTGTCGTGATTGGGCTCATGGGAGCAGGCTGGCAAAACATTTTTTGGGGTTTTCAGATCGGCTTCATGGGAAGCTTGTTCTTCTTTTTGCTGTCGTTGTATTTGCTGGATCTAGGTCGAACTCAAAAAGGAAGCATTTCTTTTGTGCTCTCTTCTATGTCACTGGCGTGCTCGTTGTTATGCGCTGGTCTAGGAGTCGCTGGTCTGGCAGTTATCGCGATGTTGTGTTTATTCGGGGCTGATCGCCAACGAACGTGGTGGATACCAGTTGGACCAGCTGCGATGTATGCAATTTGGTATGTGAAGTTCGGAACATCGCAAGCAAAATTGTCGGCGATTGATGGTGTGCCGTTGTATGCGAGCGAATCTGCATCAGGTTCGGCTGCGGGTTTATTTGGAGTTGACCAGATTTGGGGAGCGCTATTAGTAGGCGCGTTGATCTATTTCAGTGCACGTTTGGTGATCCGTCGCCGTCTCACACAGAGGTCATGTGCACTCATTGCCTTTGCCCTTGTCTTTTGGACAATGGTTGGGTTGTCACGAACAGCAGTGTGGGAACCGAATGCAAGTCGCTATCTGTACGTTGGGATTGTCGCACTTGTCATTGGCGGTTTTGACATCGTTTATGTTGGTCGGGCTGCAGGCCCGTTGTCATCGTCGCGAAAAGCGGGAATGGTTTTCGTGGCGGTTTTGGCAGTGTGGGGATCGCATGCATCGTTGCTTCAGGGAGCAGCATGGCTAAAGAATGAGGGCGACATTGTCGGTGCCGAGTTAGCGATAGTCGAGATGCACAGAGACATTATTGACCCTTCGATTTCTGTCGATCCGGTGCACTCCTTCATGTTGCCGGTCGGGGCATATCTCTCGGCAGTAGATGACTTAGGTTCATCGGCGGCGATTGATCCCTTGCAGATAGTGAACGCTTCTGAACAGGCACGCCTTGGGGCTGACTTGCTCTTGAATTCATTAGTCGTGCCCCAAACAATGAGCGACCCAGCCATCTGCCAGGTTGAAAATCAGCCTGAAAGTCGCAATCAGCTCACGCCAGGTTCAACGGTGGTTCTGAAGGTTTTGCAGGTGACTACTTACGGCATATCTCGGTTTGCTCCGCAGGAGCTCTCTCGCTCCGGTATGAGAAGTATTGAACCGGGTCTGTATCAGATTGATATCCCTGATGATGTTGTCGATGTGCCCTGGACATTGACGCTCGAAATCCCGGCTGATGTGCGTATTTGTGCCAAGTGAATGAAAGGTCTGGGCTCGGACTCAGGGGTACAGTTGAGGTCTATGCCGATCGCCAATCTTTGTGTCGTAGGTGGCTGCGGCCACGTAGGTCTGCCGTTGGCGATGGCGTTTGCTCGAGCTGGCATATCGGTTGTCGCTTTTGATATCAATCCAGTCGCAGTTGACTTGGTCAACAGTAAAACGATGCCCTTTGATGAGCCTGAGGCACCAGCAATCTTGTCGCAAATTATTGATGCTGGACTTTTTCGGGCCTCTACCGATCCAGCTGACGTAGCTAAAGCCGATGCGGTGATTGTTGTGGTTGGAACGCCAGTCGACGAGCACTTGAATCCCGACACACAGGCTGTTCCCGACGCGGTAGCCGCACTGGTTCCGTATCTTCGTGACGACCAACTCTTAGTGCTTCGCTCAACGGTGTATCCAGGAGTGACACGACTTGTTGAAGAACGACTCACTGCGCACAGCATGAAGACGGACGTGGCTTTTTGCCCCGAACGTATTGCCGAAGGTAAAGCGTTCACCGAGCTGTACTCGTTGCCGCAGATTATCTCCGGTCGAAATCCATCGGCGGTTGCGCGTGCAACCGAACTTTTCGGTTTGTTGACCGAAAGCATTGTCGAGACGACTCCTGAAGAAGCCGAGTTAGCAAAACTCTTTACGAATACTTGGCGCTACATCAAGTTTGCCGCAGCAAACCAGTTCTACATGATTGCCAATGAGCACGGAATTGATTTTGAGAAGGTCCGTCACGCAATCACTTTCGACTATCCGCGGGCGAACGATATGCCTAGTGCTGGATTTGCGGCTGGCCCATGTTTGTTTAAAGACACCATGCAATTAGCGGCCTTTAATAACAACAATTTCTTTTTGGGTCATGCAAGCATGATGGTCAATGAGGGTCTACCGATGTACCTGGTTGACCGCATGGATCGACGTTTCGAATTGAAGAACTTAACGGTCGGAATTTTAGGTATGGCTTTTAAAGCCGAAAGCGATGACATCCGCTCAAGCTTGTCATACAAGTTGCGGCGAATTCTGCGCTACAAGGCAGCGAACGTTTTGTGTACCGATCCATTCGTGACGACCGACCCAAATCTTGTGTCGCTTGAAGAAGTTCTCGCCAAGTCGGATGTGTTGGTTATTGGCGCTCCACATTCGGCGTACCGAACACTCAAGCCAAAGCAGGCGGTCGTTGATATCTGGAATCTGTTAGGCAACGGTGTTCTGGTATGAGTCCGAGTGTCTCGATTGTCATTCCTGCGTATCAAGAGGGCGAAGGAGTTGTTCCGGTATTGCGCCGTTTGGGCGAAGCTGTTTCGCTGCCATGCGAGATTGTGATTGTCGTAGATACGCCTGATGATTCGACCGTGCCCTTTGTTGAACAACTTGCGCTGACCGATCCGCGAGTACGCGTTGCGATCAATACATATGGTCGAGGCCCAGCCAATGCAATTCGATTTGGTATCCATGCAGCACAAGCGCCTGTTGTTGTTGTGACGATGGCCGATGGTTGCGATGACCCATTTCAGATTGATCAACTCACGCGACTCGTAGATCGTGGAGTGGTGGTAGCAGCAGCGAGTCGATACGCGCGTAGTGGTCAACAAGTTGGCGGACCATGGATCAAGGGATTCATTTCGCGTATGGCAGGACTGAGCCTGTACCACGTGGCTCGAGTAGGAACTCGAGATGCCACTAATTCATTCAAGGCCTACTCAAAGTCATTTATTGACAAGGTAGGGATTGAAAGCGATCAAGGTTTTGAGATTGGTATTGAGTTAGTTGCCAAGGCTCGCCGCTATCGAATGCCAGTTGCCGAAATACCGACAATTTGGCTTGATCGCGCCTTTGGTACTTCTAATTTCAAACTTGTTGCCTGGCTGCCACGTTATTTGAAGTGGTATTTCTACGCCTTTGGTGCCAAGAAAAAGCTTCAGTAATTTCGTTCGTCATTTTCAACAGGGTTTAACAGGGAGTAAGACATGAAGGTTCTAGTCACAGGTTCTGCCGGATTCATTGGCGGCTATTTGGTTGAAGAGTTATTAGGTAAGGGTTATGAAGTCGTCGGCGTTGACAACCATTCAAAATATGGTCCGATCACCAAGAGTTACGACTCGCACCCCAATTACAAGTTGATCGTCGGCGATGCGCGCGATGTCGATCTGATGACTTCGGCGATGATGGATTGTGAACACGTCATTGCTGGGGCGGCACTCATTGGTGGAATTACCTATTTCCATGCCTATGCCTACGACCTCTTGGCGACTAACGAACGAATCATGGCTTCAACCTGTGACGCAGCAATTCGCGCTCATCGTCAAGGCAAATTGAAGAAAGTTACTTACCTCAGTTCGTCAATGGTTTTTGAATCAACAGATCATTGGCCAAGCGCCGAAGGTGACGAACGCAAGATCGCCCCACCATTGTCGTCGTACGGATTTCAGAAACTTGCGGTCGAATACTTTGCTAAAGCCGCTTGGGATCAGTACAAACTGCCATACACAATTGTGCGTCCGTTCAACTGCGTCGGTGTGGGCGAAATGCGAGCACTTGGAGAGGTGGAAGTTCTGTCGGGCAACGTTGAATTGGCGATGAGCCATGTTGTCCCTGACCTAGTTCAGAAGATTCTGAAGGGTCAAGACCCGCTACACATTTTGGGTGGGGGAGATCAGGTTCGTCACTACACCTACGGTGGAGACCTCGCACGAGGAATTGTGTTAGCAATGGAAAGCGAAGCGGCACACAACGAAGACTTCAACCTTTCAACTGCTCAGGGAACGACCGTTCTTGAATTAGCCGAAGCAATCTGGCGCAAGATCAAGGGTCCCGATGTGCCGTTCCGTTATACCTCTGATCCTGGTTACGAGTACGACGTGCAAAAGCGAGTGCCAAGTGTCGCGAAGGCTAAAGAAGTTCTGAACTTTGAAGCACTGACAACTCTTGATGAACTTCTTGATGAAGTCATTCCGTGGATTGAAATGGCAGTTGACGAGGGATGGATCTAGTTACCCTCGGCTTGAGAGCCCAGGAATTCTCTTCAGAAACTGTCGGCGTCGCGAACCTGGTGGTCCAACTATGACACGGATGAATTTGCGATTGTTGGCTCGCGAGACACGTTGGCTCACCCGATTGAGTTTTGCAATTCGTTCAAGATAATCACGGGTGTGAATTTGAGACATGACGGGCGCCTCGGCCCAGATTGCATCGACTCGGTTTTTGCTACTGCCGAGTACTTCATCGATAAGCGATAAGAACTCGCGGGCTGCTCGTTGCCAAGAGAAAAGGTTTCCGCGCTTAACCAACTCGTCGACGATCGAGTCAGCTAATGATGAGTCGCTCAAAATTTGCGTCACTTGGTCGGCCGTACGCGCGATATCAAAGTCGGAGACGGTCGGGATTTCTGTTGGAAGAATTTCATCAAGGCTTGTGAGTCGAGAAGAAAGTGTTGGAGTGCCAAGGCGGGCTGCCTCAAAAGGTACAAGACCAAAACCTTCGGCTAGAGAAGGGTAGAGGATCAAAGCCGAATGGCTGACGAGCCATTGCTTCTCGTCTTCGGTGATCGCATCAAGGACGGTGATGTGTGGGGCAAGATGCGCATGTTCGGCCAGATAATTCTGCTCGGCATTTTCGGAGCTTCCGTATTTGGGCGTCGCTCCAGCAAGAACTAAGTGGCAGTCCACCGACGATGCGACGAGTCTTTCAAGAACTTTGATCGCGAAGATGCGGTTCTTGTGGAGGTAGTTGACTCCGAGAACGGTGAGAAACGGTGCTGTTGAATGCAGGCCTAATGGCCGTTGTGATGTTGCAGTTCGATGTGTGGGATTGGTGCCGCAGTAGGTGACTCGATGTACAGCGTCTCCGGTGACTATGCCCGACCGACGACCGTCCTCAAGGCAATATTTACTGATCCAGGCGACACCATCAACGGAAGCAATTGTGAGTCGCGTGAGTTCTCGTTGGCTTAACCAATCATGATCTGACGCGAAATATGTCGGATTATGAAACGAAATGAAATCTAATTGACCAACGATGCATCGTCCGGCGATTCGCTTCAGCCAACGGAGTTCTTCAGTTGAATTAACTTGGTGCGGTCGGATAACTAAGTCGAAGCGATATTGGCGGTCTTCCATGATGTTCGCAATGACTTCGGCCGAGACATTAGAAGCATTGGTGATTTCTTCAATGATGTGCTGTGGCGCGTGTTCAGAGAAAAGAACTGTGAACTTCTGGTCGGGTCGCGCCTCGGCGAGGGAACGAATCACTTCAAAAGTCAATTGTTGCGTGCCGGCCCAGGCCCAACCGAAGCAGTGACCATCAATGGCAATAGTTGGTTGACGAAGTTGAAAGGATGCTCGATTGATTGCGGCAGCAAGTGGCGAGTACGGATCGGAAGCGAAACGGCTGACACCTCCGCGATAAGTGGGATAGCGCTCATAAACGATCTCATCGTTGGCGAGCTGTTGGGGTCGCGCTGCAGCCGTGAAGCTTGAAGAGCCTTTGTGGAATACGAAGACATCATCGGCGACGACGTGACGTAACCCAATTTGAATGAGGCGTTGGCTGAAGTCGACTTCTTCGCCGTATCCAGTGCCAAAAGTCGTATCGAAGCCTCCGACGAGGTTGATGGCGCGGCGCTTGATGAGGAAACAATGGCCAATCGCAGTCGGAATTGTCGGTCGAGTTAGTTGTGAAACACTGGCGATTCGTCGGGATGCTTCAGCGACATCAATGCCATTCGGAATATTTGGCCATGGCATATTGCGATGCGGAAGAGAAAGAATTGTTCCGTTGTTAGTAAAAACAGAAACGGTAGCGATATCTGTCGCACTGTTTGCGGCTGCACACATTCTTTCGTACCAGGTGGGTCCGACGATCACATCGGAGTTGACCAAGATGACGTCGTTATTTCCGGTCGCTTCGAATGCCGAGTTGCATGCACCGATAAAGCCTTGATTTTTCTCGAGATGCAAGATGACGACGTTGTGAACGAATTGCGCTGATTCAAAAGCATTAAAGAATGTTCGATCGGCCCCGCAATCATCGACGATCAATATGGAGCAAGTATTGAGAGTGTGAGTCAGGATTGAATTGAGGCACTGGGTTGTCTCTTCGGGTGCGTTATAAACGGGTACAACGACAACGGGAGACGAAGTGCCACCGAGGAGGGCTTGTGCTTCGGCGATGGTTTGGGCGTGGTGCAGTGCCATGGCCGTGTTCCTTACACTTCTTCGGGAAGTCGGCGACCCATTCGATTAAAGATGGCCCAGCCGATTGCCAAACTGACGACAGCAGAAATCAGCATCACGCCTAGTCGTAATACCGAAGGCGCTTTGGCATCATAAAGAAGATCGCGATAAGTCGTCACAAAGGCGCGCATGGGGTTGAGTTGCAGCAGTTTGTTCGCCCAAGCAGGAGCACGATCTTGCACGATGCTTGGTGCGTAAACCACGGGGGTCAAGAAGAACCACACTTGGATGAAAATCGTCCACAGGTAGGTGATGTCTCTGAAGTACACCGACAATGTGCTGAGTGCAAGCGCAAAGCCCGAAGCAAAGATGGCAAGCAAAAGGCTGACCAAAATGACGACTGGCAGCCAGGGTAAGAACGGGCTACCGGCTACGAGCAAAACAACTGCGAGTAATCCCATTTCAATGGAGAACTGCACGCAGGCATGAAGCACATTACTGAAGACCAGTACTTCACGGGGGAAGGCCACACGACGCACCAGTCCCGAGTTCGCTGAGATTGCTCCCATGCCCAGGCTGGTGATGAGAGAGAAGAAGTTCCACGGCAACAAGGCACACAGCAAGAAATAGGCGAAACCCTTGAGCCCGCTTGGGTCGCCGACAGGGGCATTCGATTCAAACAACACACCAAACACGAATGAATAGATGGCCACGGTCGCAAGAGGATTGAGCATTGACCAAGCCCAGCCAAGTAACGAACGGCGGTACTTGGTGCGGAGTTCTCGGAGAGTCAGATTCCACAACAGTTCGCGGGAATCAAAGACTCGTTTCAGACTATTCATGACCTAGGCGATACTAGTGAGTAATCAGGGCGAGGGGTGGGCTAACGCCTTGCGAGACGCCGCCAGATTTTTTGACTGGTTTTCGCCGGTGGAGCTTGGAGTGTTTGTGGATCGGGACCGGCCGCCCAGATGGCCTCAAGCGGGTTCTTGGGTTGAACGAGAACCATTTCGATCAATTGTCGAACTTTCGCGGCACTCGCTTCCCATGTGAAAGTTGATGCTTGCTTGGTTAACGATTGACAGATTGACTCGGCAAGTTCGGGATCGTTCATCACTTCGAGGCATTGTTTGGCCACCGTTGCGGGGCTGAATGTCTCAATGCTGCTGACGTCGTTCGGTAGCACTTCGTGAAGGCTTGCCAAGCGCGAACTGACGACCGGCGTGCCGTGTAACGCTGCTTCAAACGGCATGAGTCCAAAGCCCTCAGCAACCGATGGGTTCAACACCAATGCAGCGTGAGTAAGTAGCCAATTCTTTTCACCCTCGTTGACTTCGCCGATGTTGATCAACTTATTGCGAATATCCTTGTTCAAGAGAAGGGCTCGAGCTTCCTCTGAATATGAACTACCATTTTCGGGCGTTGCACCAACCATGACTAACTTGCCGGTCCAGCCTTGATTATGAAGTTCGCTCAGTACTTGAATCGCGAAATGGCGCGCCTTGTGAAAGTAGGCGACACCGAATACCAAGATAAATTGTTCTTCACTACCGTCTATTTGTTTCGGTTTCTGCGCAACGGCCACGTCGCCAATTTCTTGGTGGTTGATTCCGTTATAGGTGACTATCGATGCGACTTTTCTTCCGAGTAGTCCCTCGCGTTCGACGTCACGGCGAACGAATTCACTGTTCAGGGCAATTCCATCAACGCCTTTCAGCACAAAACTCGTCAATTGCCGACAGGTTAACCATTCGTGATCATTCTTAAAATACGAAGGATTGTGATACGAAATGAGGTCAAGTTGGCCGACGATCACGCGGTTTGCAATGCGTTTGAGCCAACGCAATTCTTCAGTTGAGTTGATTTGATGTGGTCGATATACAACATCGAAACGATGGTGATAGTCGCGGTAGATATCGCCAACGTCTTGCACCGTGATGTTTGATCGAGACTCAAAAACCTTAAGAAGGTCACGCGTCAGCGATCCAGTAACGATGACGGTGAAATCTTGCTTCGGGTCTTGATCGGCGAGGGCCAAGATCATTTGAGCAGTGATTTGCTGAGTGCCGCTCCAATATTTACTGAGACATGTGGCGTCGATGCCGATCGAGTATCCGGTTAACGCGTGTCGGGCAATATCCAATGCAAGCGGCAGAGTTGAATAACTTTCGGTACTGGCGCGCCGCACCGAATCGCCGTACCAGTGATAGCGGCTGTCGATGATTGACTGGTGCTTGTCTTTGATTGCTTGAGCGCCTACGCCAAAGCTGGCTTCGCCTTTATGAAAAACAAAAACGTCATCGGCCAAAATGTTTTTCAAGCCCAGGCGAATCAGTCGTTGACTGAAATCAACCTCTTCGCCGTATCCCTTGGCAAATGTGAGGTCGAAGTGGCCAGATAAATTAAGTGCTGCTCGCGTGATGTACATGCAGTGACCAATGGCAGTCGGAAGTACTGGGTACAGACGTTGTGAACGGTTGGCGATGCGAGTTGCCGCTTCATCAACCGACATTCCCTGCGGAAGTCGGCGAGTTGGGGTGTTGCGATGGGGGACTGAAACGATGGTGCCGTAGTTGGTCAGGGCAGTCACCGTGCCGATGTCGGTCAAGGAATGAGCGGCTTCGTAGAGGCGCGTGTACCAATCGGGGCCGACCACGACATCAGAGTTCACCAAGATGACATCGCGTTGACCAGTGAGCTCGAAAGCGGTGTTGCAACCAACGACAAAACCGCTGTTTGTGGGCATGCGATGAACTGTGAAATTGAGGCCACTTCGTTCGGCAACCGATTCGAGTAGTTCAAAGGCCAAGCGATCGTGGCCACAGTCGTCAATGACAAGGACGTCGACCCCAGTCGGGGTGTGGGCGATGATCGATTCAAAGCAACGAATGGTCTCATCGGGGGCGTTATAAACCGGGATCACAACAACTGGAAGCGTTCCGTTAAAGATAGTTGTCACTGTCATCCGCCGATGCGAGGTAAGACTTGCTTACAATGTTTAACGGTATAAAAGTACCGCATTGATCTAGGTCAACCAAATTTGGCTGTGAGCCACCTGGCACGAGTCGACGAGCCTGATCGGCAAGAATGGACAAGCATGTCAAACCAAGCCGTCGTTGTCTCTGGACTGTGGAAAAACTTCCGCCTGTACCACGAGCGAAACCAATATCTCAAAGCTGCCATTTTGCGTGGCCGCCGGGCCCGTTATGAAGAATTCTGGGCACTCCGCGAGATTGACTTCACCGTCCCAACTGGCACGACCTTCGGTGTGATCGGATCAAACGGTTCGGGTAAGAGCACGTTGCTGAAGTGTCTGACCGGCATCTTGACCCCCGATAAGGGCTCGGTAAAAGTGCATGGCCGTATTTCAGCCCTGCTCGAATTGGGTGCAGGCTTTCACCCCGAACTCACTGGTCGCGAAAACGTCTTTATGAACGGCGCGATTTTGGGTTTGACTAAGAAAGAGATCACCAACAAGTTTTCTGACATTGTCGAATTTGCTGGTCTTGAAGAATTCATTGACACGCCAGTTAAAAACTATTCGTCGGGTATGTTCGTGCGCTTGGGTTTTGCTGTTGCTGCACACGTCGAACCCGAAGTGCTGCTGATTGATGAAGTGTTGTCGGTTGGTGACGAAAGTTTTCAGCGCAAGAGCGCCGAACGTATTGAACAGTTCCGTCGAGAAGGTCGCACGATTGTCTTTGTGAGCCACGGCTTGGCGTCAGTTGAACAACTCTGTGAGCAAGTCGCCTGGATCGAAAAAGGCGAATTGAAAATGATCGGCGTGGCTGGCGAAGTGATTTCGGCCTATCAAGGTCAAAGTCACCAAGCAGCGCGTGTTGAAGGAGAACTTGGGCAACGTTGGGGTAGCGGTGAAGCTCAAATCGTGAGTGTGAAGTTGCTTGATGCGGCGAATCAACCCCTTGAAGTTTTGACTACTTTGGAATCAGCAAAGATTCGTGTTGATCTCACATCGCATATGCCGATCCAAGATCCGGTTGTGACGGTGCGCATTGACACATTGGCTGGTCATCCGGTGTGGGGATCGTCAACTCGTCGTAATGGTAAATCAATGGGGCTGATCGAGGGTCCGGCCAGCGTTGAAGTATCAATTCCGTCAGTACCTTTACTTGAAGGCGTGTATGACCTGACTGTGGCAGTGACCGACCACACCGAAATGAGCCCGTATGACCACTGGGAAAAGCGGGTGCGCTTTGAAGTACGTCAGTACAAGGCCTACGACTTAGGCACGATTCATATTCCTGCTGAGTGGTCAATCAGTGGCACTCGCGGTGTGATGCAAGGCGGCTGATATGCCGCACGTGAGTTATATTTCGGTTACTTACGGACCGACTCCTGAGATATTCGCCTTACTTGAATCGGTGCAACGCCATGCGGGCGATATTTCGTATGACATGACTGTTGTGACGCAACCTTCGGACGAAGGCTCAATGGCTGAAGAGATTTCTCGCCGTGCTCCGTGGGTGAATGTCATTGCCCTTGATTCCAATATCGGATTTGGGCCAGCAAACAACCTCGCTGTTGAGCAGGTAGAGGGCGAATTTGTTGCCTTTTTGAACCCTGATGTGGTGGTGAGCGAAGGATGGCTTCCGCCGTTGTTGTCGGCGCTTGCCGATCCGGCAGTGTTCGTAGCTGCACCTCCGTTGTTGTCGGCACATGGATACGTCGAAGAAGCTGGACAAGTGATGTTCGCCGATGGTGGTAGTGATGCTGTGGGTGGTCCGCAGTTGCCATTCGATTATGAACAAATGATGTTTACCCGAGATGTTGATTACGCATCGGCGGCATGTTGGGTGACTCGTCGATCGGTGTTCAGATCTTTGGGTGGGTTTGATCTGGCGTACGCACCTGCTTATTTCGAAGATCCAGACTTGGCATTCACAGCGCGATCGCGTGGATTGATTTCACGGCTAGTCGTTGATCGGCCCGTGGTGCATGCACATGCAACAGCAACTGCTGGTCGAGTTGCGTTGGCTGAACGCTCACGCAAGATCTTCCAAACAAAGTGGGCCGATGAGTTGTTATCGCAACCCAAGCGATTGTTTTCTGGTGAAGATTTGACACGTATTCGAGACCATATGTGTAGATCACGGACATTGATCTTGATTGGCGACTCTGTCGTTGAAGCAGAGGTTGCAGCGATTGTTGAGACTGCTGGTCATTCTGCGGGCGCGAATCCCCGTGATCGCTTCACGGTTGCGCTGAGCCCTCGTTCATTTGTTGAAGGCCTGAGACGTCAGTGGAGCAGGGCTGGACTTGAGATCATTCAATGTCCACTTTTGGCAATTGATCCCCAACGCGTTGCAGCCGCAACGAAAATTGAAAGACATGGGAAATGACAAAGAACCGTCTACTAGCGATCGGAGCGATCGTTGTAGGGCTTTTCGGTCTCATGATGCGACTGCACCTTCTGCGCACTCCAGCGGGTGCATTGAATGCCGATGAGGCCTATACGGGTTTACAATCATTGGCGATATTGCGAGGTGACCTGCCGATAGTGATTCGTGGGGCTGGCTACACCGCAGTTTTAGATAGTTACTTCTTTGCGCCATTCGTCTGGATCTTTGGCGCACATGTTGTGCCTCTGAAATTGCTGTCATCTTTATGGTGGTCGGGTGCTGCTGTATTGATGTACGTACTGGCAAAGCATTTTGTCGGTCGTACTTGGGGTCTGTTGGCGGCATCAATGGTGTGGGTTGCGCCTGGAGCGCTCATGTTGTTGTCAACTCGTGCATATGAGGCGTATGGCCTTGGCTTGCTGGTCTCGTTATTGACTGCATTCGCAACAACTCAAATCGTGAAGGATCCGGAGCTACCTCGTCGTTGGGTGATGATCGCAGGGGCTGGGGCAGGGTTGGCTTTCTATTTACATCCGATGTTTATCGCGGCGGCCCTTCCGATGATGTTGGTGCCATGTTGGATCCATCGTCGAGCATTTCGTGGGTGGTGGTTTCCGGCAGTTGGATCTGCTGTATTCGTCAACATTCCATTGCTGTTTTGGAATGTGCGCCGCTCGTGGCCATCGCTCTCGCAACCAGCGCCGGCAACTGAATCTGCCGTCACGCGACTCGGTCGTTTCTTTAGTGGCTTGTTGCCGCGCGCTTTCGGGTTGCGTAATCCTGGTGGCGAATGGTTGTGGGGTGGCTTATCGGTGGCGCTTTTTGTAGTGCTGATTGCGCTGATTGTCTGGGGCATTGTTGGGCTGATACGTGTTGGCCCTCGCGGAATTGTGTTGGCCCTTCCAACGATTCTCTGTTGGCCAATTTTGTCGCTCTTCAGCAACATGGGATTCGTTGATGACGGTCGTTATGCGATCGTCGGATTTCCGTTTCTAATTTTTGCTTTGGTCGTTGGATTACGGTCATTAGTTGTGCTGATCAAGTGGTCGCAATTCACAGGGTATGTTGCGCCATCCCTCGTTGGCGTGATGTGGGCAGGAATCTTTTTGATCCCGTGGATCAACGATTACGCACCAGATGTCGTTGATGATCCGAACGCCAACATTCAGGCAATCGTTGATGTGCTCGTCGCCGAAGAGTATTCGTATGCAGCAGGCAATTATTGGTTAACGCTGCCGATCGAATATCAGAGTGATCGTAAAGTCGTCACCGCAGTCGCTGGCCACCCGTGGGGCGTTCTCTTCCCGTGGCAACCACAGTTTCCGTGGGGAGTGCGGTTTGTCGACACTCAGGCCGAAGTGATGGCGGCGTATCCATCTGATGTTGCCTATGTTTTTTTGCCAGGCGACGAACAGGTTGGCGCATTGCGATTACCGGTCGAAGAGTACGAACGGCGAGAAGTTGGTGGTGCAGTCCTGTATCTTCCATTGATGCACTCTGTAGTGCCCGAGTAACGAAAGCGAATACGACATGTGGAACGGACAACGGCTGGCAGTAGTGCTGCCGACCTACAACGAGCACTTGTCGATTGCTGAATGTATTCGTGGCTTTGAGGCACTCGGCATTGTGGACGACATTTTGGTCGTCAATAACAATGCTCACCCCGATACTTCGCCAGCAGTTGCGCAAACGGCGGCACGAGAAGTAGTTGAAACGAAACAGGGTTATGGAGCGGCGATTCGTCGAGGGCTTCGCGAGACAACCGCTGCCGACTTGGTGTGCGTCTGCGAACCTGATGGAACTTTTGATCCGGCCGACCTGTTGAAGTTGTTGCCATTCACGAGCGATGTTGACGTGGTGTTTGGTTCGCGAACTGTTCAGACGTTTATCTTGTCTGGCGCCAACATGGGTTGGTTCTTGCGTTGGGGCAACTGGGCTGTGGCTAAGTTGACCGAAGTGTTGTACAACACGGTGTATTTGTCTGATGTTGGTTGCACATTCAGAGTGTTGAAGCGTTCGGCGATTGATGAGATGTCGCCTCAGTTTGTTGGCAATGCTTCATCATTCGGTTTTGAAATGATGTTGTTGGCTGCACGAAAGAAAATGTCGATGGTGCAAGTGCCCGTGAAGTATCAAGAGCGAGTGGGCGAAAGCTCGGTGACAGGCTCATTCAGCAAAGCACTGATATTGGGCCTACAAATGATCGCGATGTGCTTTCGTATGCGCCTTGCACCCCAACGTTCTGCGGGGAAATAACTCAAAAGTGGTGGCTCAGTTGGGCTTGATGCATTCCCATGTGGCGTAGTGATATGCAGGCAAGAAACCAAACACTCTCGAGATGTACTTGTCGGTCACGGGAGTGAGGTCATTTGGTCGGGCCGCAGCAACTAATTCTTCGATATGAAAACCATCGCCGTTTGAAGCGGGGGCTACGGTGACACCACTCAGCATGTCAAAATAATCTTGCGTTACTAAAACGGTTGTTGCGAAGCCGGCTTGTCGTAGTTGATCGGTAAGTTCCCACCCGAAGTTAAAGAACACCGGCGTATTGTCGGCATGAAATTCGGGAGTCGTCGGTACGTGTGTCTTCCCGTAACACAATGGAATTTGAAGGTACATGCGACCACCTGGTGCAAGCACTCGATAAATCTCGCTCAGTGCTTTTGCTGTGTCGGGGACATGTTCAAGTACGTGTGGTGTGAGCAAGATGTCGATGGATGAATCGGGCAAGGCCATGGATTGAAGGTCGATTTGAATGTCACCCTCATGGGCTGACAAGTCATAATCGCTTGCGGTGTATTTAAAATATCGCCGCATCATCGAGCGATAGCCAGCACCCATGCGCGGACTGGTTTCAAGCACCCGCAGATTTTTGGTGTAGCCCAGGCGTGACAAGAAACAGAACAACAAGAAGCGATCGCGAGCGACGCTTCCACATCGTGGGCACGACGCCAATTCGGTGTGATACTCGCCGATGAACTCGTCTCCGGACCAATGGCAGATATTGCATACTGCGCCGGCGGTTGTGATTACATCGGGGCTAACCCATGGCTTGTTTCCGAGTTCCCACCAAGCGCCCTCGGGTGATGCCAAGCCAACTCGTCGGGCAATGGGCCGCAAAAGCTGGCGGACTCGCTGAGAGGGGGATAGCTGTGGGCCAGATGACATTGCAATTCACGCTAATAGGTGGCACGGCTCGGCAGGGGTAACTCGTGATCCCGCAGGTGTCACAGGGTTAGGATTGGGACGTGCGAATTCTTCGGGCCCTCGTGGGGCGCATTACTGGTCGAGATGTGCGGGCCCTTCGAGCCGAAGTTGCCGAAATGCGCAACCAGATGCAAGTCATGAGCGATGTTTTGCAATCGCTGAACCACGACATTCGTTCGGGATCTGAACGCTCACTTCCTTTGTTTATGGGGTATGCCGAACGTTTGCGTCTTGATGCCGACACTGCAGTTGGCGCGGCGCAAGTGATCGAGCGTCAGATTGATCAGATGCAACAACGTCTTAACCAGATGTCTCCGCCGAACCAAGGCTGACCGATGACGGTCCAGCCGCAGGTCCTCGTCGACGGGCGAGTTATATCTCATCCGACTGCTGGGGGTCGAGGAGTCGGTCGCTACACGATTGGGCTTGTACGTGCGATGCATGAATCGGGCGCCGTGGTCACGGTGATGAATGCATCTAAGGCAGATGAGCAGAAGTGGCTGGATGTAATACCGAGTTTGCAGGTCGCACCGTTTGAGCCGAGCACAGTGCGTGCTGCCTCGCCTGACACGTGGTTTATGTGCACGCAGATGATGTTGCATCCCATACCGCTTGATGTTGTGCCACGCATGATTACCGAAGCGGGCTTACGTGTCGTCGGCATTCTGCACGATGTAATTCCGTATCGGTATCCAGAACAGTATTTATGTGATCCGAGCGCGCTCAGGCAGTCACAATTGCGAGCCGTGCTCGTGCGTACTTTTGACGCGATGGTTGCCAACTCGACATTTTCAGCCGACACTGGGTCTCCTGTCCTTGACTTTAATCGCTCACAGATTCATGTTGTAGGTGCGGCTGTTGAACCGCAGTTTTGCGAGGGGTTGGTTTCAGAATCGCGATTGCTACGTCTCATTGATAAAGGTGTTGATGTAGCACGAGGTCTGGTTGTCGCAGTTACCGGTGGGGACGATCGCAAGAACACGCCCAGATTGATTCGGGCTTGGGGTTCACTTGCTGGTGAACTTCGCAAGTCGTACCAACTAGTCATTGCATGCGCGGCAGTGCCAGTCGTTCAGGCTCGCTGGCGTGAGGTTGCAGATTCGATCGGGCTAACGGAGCACGATGTTGTGTTTACCGACACGGTGACCGATGACGAAATGGTTGCGCTGTATCAGACGGCTCGATTGTCCGTGATGCCATCGCTTGAAGAAGGTTTTGGTTTGCCGGTTGCCGAGGCTGTGGCATGCGGTTGCATCACGATTTGCTCTAATAACTCGTCGCTCCCTGAAGTGATTGATTGTGATGAAGCGTTGTTTGATGCCAACGATGTCGTTGATATCGCACGAGCAATTGAATGGGCTTTGACCGATAACGAACATCGCGAGCAGCTGAGAGTTGCCGCAACGCGTGCAGCGCTTCGATGGACATGGGGAAATGTTGGTCGTGACGCTGTTGCGGCACTCAGAGGTAGTTCGGGTCGCCGCGACTCTGTGGTTGTGGCAAACAGAGTTGGTCTCATGGGGCCAATGGCTGGATCGCCTTCGGGTATTGGCACGTACAACGCGCGCTTGGTAGATGCCTGGCACGAGAATCGTGATCTACCCGAAATTGTTGAATGTGTTGATGTTTCAAACACAACGATTGCCGTGAATGATTATCACTCGGCGGCTGGACTAGGCCGATACTGGTATTCGCACGATGTCGATCATCTCATTGTCTCACTGGGTTCATCGCCGTATCACGCGATGTCGGTTGCACGAGCTTCTGAATACGCCTGTCATGTCTGGTTGCACGAGCCAACTTTGGTGGGGTGCCATGTTGGTATCGGTCATCAATCTGGTTCGCGCGAATGGGCAGATGAATACATGCGAGATCGATTGCGCGACTGCAATGTGTCTGAACAGTTATGGCCCCAAGATCTGCTTGATGCCGAGGCCTACCACGCCGCCGGAATTCACTTTCTAGAACCGGTGTTGCGCCGCGCACGATCAGTCATTGTGTCAAGCGATGAAGCCGCCCAAAAGATTCGCGATATTCGAGATGACGTGCCGATTTTGGTGTTGCCGTTAGCGCACGCAATGTGTGAACCGGTGACTCAATGGCCGAGCGATCAACTCGTGGTTTCAGTCGGATGGATCGACGCAAGTAAGCGTCCGGAAGAAGTTGTGCAGTCGCTATCTCGAATGAAGGCACGTTTGCTTTTTGTGGGCGAAGCATCTGAACAGATTCAAGAACAAGTCATGGCTGTGGCCGACAAACTGGGGATGAGGAGCCGAGTGAACTTCACTGGGCGTCTGTCTGACGACGAATATGACCGAACATTGCGGTCGGCATCTTTGGGTATCCAACTGCGGCTCAATGGTGGTCGTGGCGA
>ENA-OUVC01000625-OUVC01000625.1-marine-metagenome-genome-assembly--contig:-NODE-625-length-22623-cov-5.075534_pt1 | contig 22623 bp, 20 predicted proteins | sample MGYA00248622_ERZ508571 | MGnify/ENA primary metagenome ERZ508571 (study PRJEB26236, sample SAMN06267175) | marine metagenome | isolation source: Columbia River Estuary | place: USA:Columbia River Estuary... | reverse complement strand
GCCGTAGCAACCTCTGCAGCATTCGCTGATTTATGCACCATGATAAAATCCTTTCCACCTGTTTCACCCACGATGCGTGGATAGGTGCGGTAATGATCTAAGTTTGTGCCGATTTCTTTCCACAAGTGACGGAAAACTCCGGTTGATCCTGTGAAATGTAATCCTGCGAAATCTTTGTGTTTGAAAACGATGTCACCAGCTACTGGACCGTCTACCGTAATCATGTTAATGACTCCATCCGGCAAGCCCGCTGCTTTGAATAAATCCATGATTACTTGTGCCGAATATACTTGCGTACCAGCTGGTTTCCATACCACCACATTTCCCATCATCGCTGGAGCAGCACATAAATTCGCTGCGATTGACGTAAAGTTGAAAGGTGTCATTGCGAAAACGAATCCTTCCAAAGGACGGTATTCCAAGCGATTCCACATTCCCGGCAAAGATTCTGGTTGTTCTTTATATATCTGCGTCATATATTGCACATTGAAGCGGAAAAAGTCGATTAACTCACATGCAGCATCAATTTCGGCTTGCATCACGTTTTTTGATTGCGCTAACATTGTAGCCGCATTCATTCTATTGCGGAAAGGTCCTGCCAATAAATCAGCTGCTTTTAAGAAAATTGCTGCGCGTTCTTCCCAAGGAAGTTCCGCCCATGCTTTTCTTGCAGATAAAGCGGATTCAATCGCATCGGTTACATGACTTGCATCCCCCGCATTATAATGTCCCAGCACATGAGCGTGGTCATGCGGTGGATTTATTGCTTTTTTCGTGTTTGTACGAACTTCTTTTCCGCCAATATACATTGGGACATCAATTGGAGCTTGACTCCACATGTCTTTGTATGTTTGAATTAACGAATTCGTTTCTGCCGTTCCAGGTGCATAAGCTTTCACTGGTTCGTTGATGGCAATTGGGGTTTTAAAAAAAGCGTTTGACATAACTATTGAATTTTCAACAAAGATAATAGAATAGTTATTCGGGAACGTATCTCTTGTCACGCAAGGAAGGATTTCCGTTCGATTCGCGAAATAAATGCTACCTTTGACGCACATGTTTTTAGCTCAATTACACCTCATCAATTTCAAAAATTACGAAGACGTCGAAGTCGATCTTTGTCCAGGAATTAATGGCTTAGTTGGACAAAACGGCAGCGGGAAAACGAATATTCTGGATGCGGTTTATTACCTCAGCATGTGCAAGTCCTATTTGAATGCGATTGACCGTCAGAACATTCGCTTCGATCAAGCTTTTTTTTCCATTCAAGGAAAATGGCAACTGGACAATCAAGAACAAAATGTTCACTGTGCGCTAAAGAATGGCGGAAAGAAAACAGTAAAACTCAACAAAAAAGAATACGAAAAATTAGCGGATCACATTGGGAAATTTCCGGTGGTTTTCATTTCCCCTTACGATGGTGACTTAATTGCCGATGGATCCGAAATGCGACGCAAGTGGATGGATGGCATTTTATCCCAATTGGACAAAGTCTATTTGGAAGAAATTCAACGCTACCATAAAATCTTGGAGCAGCGAAATGCCTTATTGAAGAATATGTTTGAACACCGACTGTTTGATGTCGATTCGATAGAAGTATGGAACGAACAATTGGTTCCATGTGGAAATTACATTCACGAAAAACGCAAGGCCTTTTTAGCGGAATTCATTCCTGTTTTCAAGCGTTTCTACACCGAAATTGGTTTAGATTCGGAAGATGTGGAACTGGAATACCGTTCTCAACTGAACGAGAAACCCTTCGTTGAATTGTTAAAAGACTACGCCAAAAAGGACGCAGTTACTCAGTATTCAAATGCTGGAATTCATAAAGATGATTTGATTTTTAGCATCAAAAAACATCCGGTAAAAAAATTCGGATCGCAAGGACAGCAGAAATCGTTCGTCATTGCTTTGCGCTTAGCACAATACGATTGGATGAAGCAGCACAAGGGATTGAATCCAGTGTTGTTACTGGACGATATTTTCGACAAACTGGACAATGAGCGCGTACAACGTTTGATTGATTTAGTAACAGCAGATTACTTCGGACAAGTCATTGTCACGGATTCAGATCCAGCGCGTATGAAGCAGCTATTTGACTCGATTCATACCGAAAAGAGACTTTTTCAGGTGAATGAGCAACAACTTTCCTTGATTTTATCCTAACTTTATTCCATGCGCGAAGACAACAGACGAAGTTCGAACGAGGAACCGTTAAAGGACCTCATCGATAAATTCTTGAAAGCCTATTCCTTGGAAGGCAAAATGAAGGAATACGACATTATTGCTGCTTGGCCAGAGTTAATGGGTCCAGCAGTGGCGCATCGCACCAAAGAAATTCACATTAAACATCAAACCTTGTATTTGAAAATCGATTCATCGGTGATGCGAGAAGAACTGTTGAATGGGAAACAGATTATTATTGAGCGCGTAAACAAAGAGGCGAAATGCCAACTCATCAACGACATTTGGTTTTCCTAATTACTTCTGAGGTTCCTTACTGAATTGAAAGAGCCAATCGTACAATTCGTCGGTACGGAAAACACGTTCTAAATCTCCATGATTAGCGCCGGGAACCACGGTATACTTCAAATTTTCTCCACCATTGCATGCGCGAATGGATTTCACCATTTTTTCAGATTCACTGATTGGAACTGCGCTATCTCGGTTTCCATGTTGAATCCAAACAGGAATCGTTGAAAGGTTGCAGCCATTTCGGGTATTTCCTCCACCACAAAGCGCTACAGCAGCAGTCACAATTTCAGGATATTCACCTGCAAAATCTAAGGTTCCATATCCTCCGAGACTCATTCCAGTTACGTATACGCGATTGGTATCCGTTTGAAAATGTTCTTGTGCAAAGCGAAGAACGGAAAGAACTTTCTCTGGCTCCCATGATTTCCCAGCAGGAACTTGAGGGGCAAGGACAATCGCAGGAATTTCTCTTCCTTTTTCTATTTCATGGATGATGCCATACTTCTTCACCAGCTCCAAATTATTGCCGGAAAGACTGCGGCCATGAAGAAAAATCAACACGGGTGGATTGTTTTTCAGAATGCTATCGGCTGGTAAGTGCAGCAAAAAAGGATAGTCGGCCTGGTTATGAATGGCTTTTAATTGTCCAAAACTGGACAAAGACAAAAACAAGACACTAAAAAGAATTCCGATGCGCATAACGCAAAGTTAGGGCTCTTCGAAGGAGCTAACAAGTTGATTTTTGAACAGTTGAACTGGTGGTTATCAACAATCAACTGAAGAAATGGTGAACCAAGAAAAGCTTAATTGTTTTCCAATTTATACGAAATACCAATCCCAAGAACGGATTTAAACTGCGTACGTGGACCGACATTCCCGTAAATATCCCGAATCTTGATGTCGTCGTCGTAGACTAAATTCCATTGGGCGGTAGCAGAAAATAAGGAATTCACGCGAAAGACAAACAAGAGTTCTGCGTTGACGTCAATGTTTTGTGGATTCTTTAAATAATTACTAAACAACTCGAGCTTGGACTTCATCTCAATGTTCTTCGCCAAATTTTTATTTAATTTCATTTTCAAGAAGGCGCCGTATTCTTGACGGAATTTCTCCCCTTTCTCCACTCCAAAAGCACCAGCTGCGGACAAAGAATCGTCCATAACGAAGGTTGATTTAAAGGCAATCGAAGAAAAGAATATGGAAAATTGATCTCCCTTTCTTAAATCCGTACCAAGCGCTAGGTTTAAATAACCTGGAGCCATGAACGTGGAAACAACGACCGAATCATTTGGATAAGAGAATCCATTCACCATTTGTGTTTTGAATCCGGCAGCAACCGTTAAAAAGAAATCCTTTGAGAGGAGCATACCAAAGGTACTGGCTACGTCAATGCGGTCATCTGTTTTCTGTAAGCCTACACCGTTTAATTTGTCCAAATACTTAATTCCACCGAGGGCAAAACTAGCGTCGTTGGTCCATTTGACGTTATTGTGCGTATAATAAGCACTCGCACCAATAGAACCAATCATCGAAATGTTATTTCGTCCACCTGCATTCCAATTTACGAACGAGGATTGTGTTCCACTCAAGGAGTAGAGGGATTTCAATTTCCACGATTTGATGGAATCCGCCTTCACTTGAGCGAAATTCATCGTGCACGAAAACAGAAAAACAGCAAGAATGTATGTATTTTTGGGTCGCATTGTCTAATCAAGCACAAAATTAATGGACAAATTCACGTTAATGCTTTTATTGTTGTGGAACATTTCAACAAGTCATTGTTTTTCACAGCAAATCGACTATTCAGCGAAGGAAAATTGGGCCGTTTTACCGGGATCCTATCCAAAGGAATTAGCTGGACAAATTCACGACACGAGTTTATGGTCATCGGTTGATGTATTTTACGTTTATCCAACCTTAATGCTCGATAAAAAAGATGAGCGATGGAATGTTGAATTAAGCGATCAAGAACAGCAGCAGAAAGTTTTGGGTGCCGCAGTGAAATACCAAGCAAGTGCTTGGGCTGAAGCCGGAAGAATGTATGTTCCGTATTACCGTCAAGCGCACATTCGATCCTATGAACTACTTGAAAAAGGTGGACGCGAGGCCTTGCTTTTTGCGTATGCTGACATCAAAAATGCGTTTCAATATTACTTGGATCATTACAATCATGGTCGTCCAATCATTCTTGCCGGACACAGTCAAGGAAGCACACATTTACGCATGATTTTGGAAGATTTTTTCGACAACAAAGAACTGCGTGGACAATTAGTTGCGGCGTATATTCCCGGAATTGGCATTTTCCGAAATGAATTCAATAGTATTCCATTGATGAGTTCAGCAAGTCAAACAGGTGGATTTGTTACGTGGAACACATTCAAGAAAAATGTTGATCAAGATTCATACCGTCGCTGGTACAAAGGAAAAGCAGTCGTTAATCCTGTTACCTGGCAGACATCAGGAACAGCTACAAAAGACCAACACCTTGGATTTTTATATTCCAACGACGGCCTATTTTGCCACTGTTTTGAAACAAATATCATCGATGGAGCAGTCTGGATTTCACGTCCTTGCTCCTACTTTGGACTCTTTTCGTGGACGATGAAATCCCTACATAAAGGAGATGTCAATTTATTTTGGAAAGACATCCAAGAAAACGCCAAATTAAGGGCACGTACTTATTTGCTCGAAAAAGGTTCATAAGTCCAAATTTCGGTTCAAAACTTCCCCCCATTTTTCATTGACGATTCTTTTTTTGCTTTGTATATTTGTGCACTCAAAAAAGAACATTCATGACACCATTTTCTAGAAGACACATCGGACCGAGTGAAGCAGAGAAAAAAGCCATGTTGGCTGCCATCGGCATCGACTCAATTTCCACCTTGATTGACCGTACCATTCCTGCCCAAATTCGTTTGGATGGCGAATTGAAAATCGCTGATGCGATGACGGAACAAGAATATTTACAGCATGTTTCCGAATTGGCTGCAAAGAACCAAGTGTTTAAGTCCTTTATTGGACTTGGGTATCATGAGACGATTGTACCAAGTGTCATTCTCAGAAATGTATTAGAAAATCCAGGATGGTATACGGCATATACGCCTTACCAAGCGGAGATTTCACAAGGACGTTTAGAAGCTTTGTTGAATTTCCAAACGATGGTTTTGGATTTAACTGGAATGGAGATTGCAAATGCGTCGTTGTTGGATGAAGGAACAGCTGCTTCTGAAGCGATGATTATGTTCTACAATTCGCGTTCAAGAGCAGAAGTTCAAGCTGGAAAAAATAAATTTTTCGTCGCAGAAGACGCCTTGCCACAAAGTATTGATGTCATGCTTGGACGTGCCATTAACCTAGGCATTGAATTAGTGACTGGAAATATCGATGCGTTTGAAGGAACGGCAGAATATTTTGGTGCATTTATCCAAAATCCAAGTGCTCAAGGACACGTTCGTGATTTGACTGCGAAAATTGCGCAATTGAAAGGACATGGAATTCAAGTTGCAGTAGCAGCGGATATCCTTTCGATGGTGGTGTTAAAATCACCAGGAAGCATGGGTGCGGATGTTGTTTTGGGATCGTCCCAACGTTTTGGTGTTCCAATGGGTTACGGTGGACCTCACGCCGCATTCTTTGCAGCAAAAGAAGAATACAAACGAAATATCCCAGGAAGAATTATCGGTGTATCAAAAGATGCTGATGATAATTTCGCCCTTCGCATGGCGCTTCAAACGAGAGAGCAACACATTAAACGCGATAAAGCGACATCGAATATTTGTACGGCTCAAGCATTATTGTCCGTAATGGCAAGTATGTATGCTGTTTACCACGGTCCAGATGGAATTCGTGCCATTGCTTCTCATGTTCATGACTTAGCAACGAAAACAGCAGCTGGATTAGCAGCAAAAGGAATCACTTTAGGTTCAGATTCTTACTTTGACACACTTTGGATCAAAGGTGTTGATTGTACAAGTGTTCGTGCGAAAGCAGAAGCACAAAAATTAAACTTCCGTTACATCTCTGACTCAGAATTGAGCATCAGTTTTGGCGAGCCTCATACAATGGAAGATGTTTCCTCTATTTTAGCATGTTTCGACGCTCAAGTGGCTGAAGGAACATCGAAACTTTCCTCCGATTTAAAAAGAACGGATGCTGTTCTAAGTCATCCGGTATTCAACAGCCATCATTCGGAATCACAAATGATGCGTTATTTGAAACGATTGGAGAACAAAGACCTTTCTTTGGTTCACAGCATGATTCCTCTTGGTTCTTGTACCATGAAGTTAAATGCAGCGACTGAATTAATGCCGATTACCAATCCGCAATTCGCGAATTTACATCCCTTTGCCCCTGTTGAACAAGCTGCAGGATACCACGAAATGTTCAAGCAATTGTCCTTGGATTTATCTGAAAGTACTGGATTTGCAGGAGTTTCCCTTCAACCAAACTCTGGTGCGCAAGGTGAATACGCTGGACTAATGGTCATCAAAGCGTTCCATGAATCAAATGGAGATACGCAACGTAAGAAAATGATTATTCCTTCATCCGCACACGGAACGAATCCTGCTTCTGCTGTGATGGCTGGATTTGAAGTTGTTGTGACAGGTTGTGATGAAAATGGAAACATCGACATCGAGGAACTACGTCGCGTGGCGATTGACTTGAAAGACGTCTTGGCTGGAATCATGGTAACGTATCCATCAACACATGGTGTATACGAAGAAGGAATTCGTGAAATCACATCGATTATCCACGAAAATGGTGGACAAGTGTACATGGATGGAGCGAACATGAATGCACAAGTTGGATTAACCAATCCAGGAAACATTGGTGCTGACGTTTGTCACTTGAACTTACACAAAACATTTGCAATTCCTCACGGTGGTGGTGGTCCAGGTATGGGTCCAATTGGCGTTGCTGCACACTTACTTCCATTCTTGCCGGGAAGTCCAATCGTGAAAACAGGTGGAGAAAAAGCGATTCACGCTATTTCTGCTGCACCATTTGGAAGTGCGTTGATTCTTTTAATTTCTTACGCTTACATCAAGATGTTGGGAGCAAAAGGACTTCGTGAATCCACAGAGATTGCGATTTTAAATGCGAATTACATTGCTGCTGGATTGAAAGGTCATTACGACATCCTATACACAGGAAAAAACGGAACAGTTGCACACGAAATGATTTTGGACTGTCGCGACTTCAAACGTACAGCAGAAGTCGAAGTAGCGGATATGGCGAAACGATTGATCGATTTCAACTTCCATGCTCCAACGGTTTCTTTCCCAGTTGCTGGAACATTAATGATTGAACCAACGGAATCAGAGGATAAAGAAGAATTAGATCGCTTTATCATCGCGATGATCAAAATCCGTGAGGAAATTCGTCAAATTGAAAACGGTGAAGCAGATAAAGTAAATAACCTATTGAAAAATGCGCCACATACAGCGGATTGTATCATCAATAAAGAATGGAATTATCCATACACGCCGCAAGAAGCAGCTTATCCAGTAGCTTATTTGAAAGAGTGGAAATATTGGGTTCCAGTTCGACGCGTGGACAATGCGTTCGGTGACCGAAATTTGGTTTGCTCTTGTCCAAGTATTGAGAGTTACCAATCATAAATTATAAAAAAGTCCCTTTTCTAAGGGACTTTTTTATTTTTAACGTAGTTTCGTACGTAAATTCTAACGAAGATGAAATTAGATATCCTAGCTTTTGCTGCCCATCCCGACGATGTAGAATTGTCCGCTTCTGGTACCTTGTTGCATTATGCCGCACAGGGAAAGAAAATCGGAATCATTGATTTAACCGAAGGTGAATTGGGGACACGCGGATCTGTTGAAGATCGCTATGCTGAATCGGCTGCTGCTGGGAAACTCATGGGATTAGCAGTTCGTAAAAACTTGAACATGGGCGATGGATTCTTCGAAATCAATGAAGAAAACAAGCGCAAAATCATTGAGCAAATCCGCCTACATCAACCGGAGATCGTTTTGGCGAATTGCTTAAGCGACCGTCACCCAGACCATGGACGCGGAGGGAAAATCGTTTCCGATGCTTGCTTTCTCGCTGGACTTCGTAAAATCGAAACGATCGTTGACGGCGTTTCATTGGCACCACATCGTCCGAGATTAGTTTTGCATTACATCCAAGACCATTACGCGCATCCGGATATCGTTATGGACGTAACACCTTACATGGAACAAAAAATCGAGGTTGTCAAAGCATATCGATCTCAGTTTTTCGACCCAAATTCTACCGAACCAACAACGCCAATCTCCGGTGAAGAATTCTTCCAATTCCTCAAAGGACGAATGATGCAATATGGACGTCCAATCGGTGTTGATTACGCCGAAGGATTTACCGTTACACGCATTCTAGGGACAAGAGATTTGTTTGATTTAGTTTAAAACGAATTTGCTAATGTGCTAATCTGCCAATGTGCTAATGATAATGTGCTAATTTGCCAATGTGCTAATGTGCTAATGATTGGTTTGCTTCGCAAACGGTTTAATGTTGATTGCAGAAATTAAAATCGAAACCACCATTCGTATAGATACCGGCACTGTTCACTTAGCACCCATTTCAAACCTATCTGAGCAAAGCGAAGAGCTGGATACAACAAATTGGCAGATTAGCACACTAGCACATTGGCAAATTAGCACCCTGAAGGGGTCAAATCTCCATACAAAAAACAAATTTTCAACAAACCACAACCCTGTAGGGGTTGAATTTTAAAAAAAAACAATTGTAGGCGCAGGGCATGCCCTGCGCCTACAAAAATTCCTGAAAAACCCGAATGTACAAAAACAAAATACCAAACCTATCTGAGCAAAGCGAAGAGCCAACCACTACCAATTAGCACATTGGCAAATTGGCACATTAGCACATTAGCACATTATCCCTACCTTTGTATCGTGAAACCACTGATTCTTATTTTCTTAAGTGCGCTATTGTTTTTAGGAAACATTGGGGTTCCCGTGTTTACACATGCCTGTGAAGAAGATGGCGTCTTTACCTCGTTCTTCATCAACCAACAGAATCATTGTCAAGAAGAACAGTCGGAACTACCTCCTTGCTGTCAAAAAGAAAAAAAGAAAAATTGTTGTCACGACGAGAAAACCGTACTGCAATTGGACGAGAAATATGTGGTGACACAGGCTTTATCTATTCCGGATTTCCACTTTTCATTTACGGCGAATAAATCCATTTCTTTTGATCAAAGTATTCTTCATTCAGCAGTTGTTTCCATTCAAACGTGGGACGACCCTCCTCCGCTGAGGAAATACGGCAAAGAATTGCTGATTCAAAACTGCGTATTTCGTATCTAACAATCGAATCATCCATGCACCTACGAACTTGAAAACTCAAGTGTTCGTTACGTATTCATGATTTAATTTTAGCTATGAAATATTATATTTTCGGGCTGTTCCTCTTCTGGATAACATCCCACACCAATGCACAAATCAAAGGAGTTGTCCTGCGGCAAGACTCCACCAAAACAAGTCCAATTGAAAATGCAAAAATTCGACTTAGTAATGCAAAGCAAGGTGTCTTTTCCAATAAGGAAGGGCGATTTGACATCGTGCTGCCAAAACAACTGCCTGATACACTAATCATCAGTGCGATGGGCTACTTGTCCGACTCGATTGTCGTGACAAAAAATGATCGCTTTGCAGCGTTTACGATTATACTGATTCCTATTTCGACGAAAACGGAAATTGTTTATCAACTGCGCCAAAAATCCCATCAAATTTCCAAGATGAAAACCTTGCATGTGGAGGAACTCAATTCGGGTGAATTACGCAAAGCCGCCTGCTGTAATTTATCAGAGTCCTTTGAAACCAATGCTTCGGTGGATGTGAACATTACCGATGCCGTTTCCGGCGCAAAGAAAATCCAAATGATGGGACTCGATGGCGTCTACACGCAAATTCAGCTAGAAAACATTCCCTATCTGCGTGGACTCGAAAGTTCGTTTGGACTACAATCCATTCCGGGAACGTGGATTGAGTCGATTCAAATTACGAAAGGAACAGGAAATGTCGTGAATGGTTATGAGTCGATGGCCGGACTCGTGAATTTAGAAATAAAGAAGCCGAGTGAAATGGAAAAATTCTATTTCAACGCCTATCAAAATCGCTTTGGACGTTCCGAAATGAATATCAATGCAGGAACAAAAATAAATGAAAAATGGAGTTCTGGCCTACTTGGACACGCTTCCTCCATGTTTGGAAACATCGATCACAATGCCGATGGATTTCGCGATATTCCCATGGGCGATAACTTCGCATTGATGAACCGTTGGCAGTTTCAAGGTAAGAAAATGGAGGCGCAATTTGGCTTCAATGTGTACCAAGACCGCAAAACGGGTGGACAAACCACGTACTACAGGGACAATCCGATTGGATATGGAGTGGTGATGAATGCGCGCCATGCCGATGTGTATGCCAAAACCGGATTTTTCAGCAAAAAACCACTGCGTTCTTTTGGTGTGGTGTACAACCTGAAATACCAAGCCATGAACGGTGCCTTTGGTCTTCGTGATTTTCAAGGAGAAGAAAAGCGTGCGTATGTGAATGCCATTTACGACGACATTATCGGGACAAGCGATCATAAAATTAAACTGGGCGCGAGTTTCGTTGGACTACAAATCCGGCAAAAAGTTCAATCCTTGGAGCAGTTGCGTACGGAAATCGTTCCAGGAATTTTCGCGGAATACACGTATACAGGAGCACGATTGAGCGCAGTCCTTGGCGCGCGTTACGATCAACACCTCACGTATGGTGGACAATTCTCACCGCGCATTCATGCGAAATACGCTTTGACCCAACGTGCTGATTTACGCGTAACAGCGGGAAAAGGATGGCGTGTTCCGAATTACATGATCGACAATATTTCTTTGTTAGCAAATTCTAAAACGTGGATTGCTCCGACGGAAATCAAACCAGAAATTTCATGGAATGCGGGAGTTTCTTTGGTAAAGGACTTTACGATCTTCGAAAAAAACGGAAACATCAGCATGGACTTCTACCATACACTTTTCCACAATCAGTTGATTGTCGATCGGGATGCCGCATCGGACGCGATTGTCTTTCAGAACTTGGTTCAATCCTCCTACTCCAATAGTTTTCAAGTCGAATGGTCGTATGCTCCTTTAAAAAACTTCGACATTCGATTAGCCTACAAACATTTGGATGTCAAAGCATTGTATGACGGAGTGATGCGTCAACAAGTAATGATTCCCAAGAACCGTGGATTCGTGAATCTTGCCTACCGCACACGCAACAAGCGTTGGGAATTCGATGCGACATGTACCATTTATGGCGCAGCTCGTTTACCACTCGAACTTCAAGCATCCGGTTTGGAAGAACACAATCAACAGAGTGAAGTGTATCCGATGGTGAATGCGCAGATCACCCATATTTACAAAAAATGGAATTTTTACCTTGGAGGCGAAAATTTAGCGAACTTTAAACAGTCGAATCCGATCATCGACGCACAGAATCCATTTGGATCTCAGTTCGACGCCAATCGCGTTTGGGGTCCGATTATGGGGTGGAATGTGTATTCGGGGGTACGGTTTTCGATGAAACAGAGTGAGAAAGAGAGCGGAGAGTGAGAAACAGAAACAGAAACAGAGCGGAGAGCGGGAATCAGAGTGAGAAAGAGAGCGGTTAAGAGATCCGCAGGATTGCAAATCCAGCGGGGCAGAGCGAAGAGCGTGATCATAAATTTAAAATGTATATACGATGAAAACAATGATCTTAAGTCTATTCTTTGTGCTGATGAGCACAGTGAGTTTCGGACAAAAAATGATGACGAGTGAAATTCAAACCAATGCGCAATGTGGTGACTGCAAGGAACGCATTGAAGGCAAGTTGAATTATACGAAAGGGATTAAGTTTGCGGAACTCAACGACGAGACGAAAATCGTCACGGTTAAATACGATCCGAATAAAATCGACCTCGTTACCATTAAGCAAAGCATCGCAAAAATTGGCTACGACGCAGACGAGGTCAAAGCAGCGAAGGAAGATGTGGAGAAGTTGCCAAAGTGTTGCCAGCCGAATGGGCATTAGGTAATGTGCTTCCGCCGCGGCGGATTGCTAATGTGCTAGTGTGCCAATGTGCTAGTGTGCTAATGATTTGTTCCGCCAAGGCGAAAAAGACTGAAAGTTAATTGTAGTAGGCCGCTACGAGGACTGATGTGCAAATGTGCTAGTGTGCCAATGTGCTAGTGTGCCAATGATTTGTTTGCTTCACAATCGGTTTAATGTTGATCGTAAAAATTTCACACCAATCCACCATTAGAATAAATACCGGCACTGTTCACTTAGCACTCATTTCAAACCTATCCGAGCAAAGCGAGGAGCTGGATACAACAAATTGGCAGATTAGCACACTAGCACATTGGCAAATTAGCACCCTGAAGGGGTCAAATTTCCATACAAAAAACAAAATCGCGACAAACCGCAACCCTACAGGGGTTGAATATTAAAAAACAAAATACCAAACCTATCTTCGCTTGCGAAGAGCCAACAGCGGCAAATTAGCAGATTAGCAGATTAGCACCCAAGAGGTTGGAGAGCTAGAAGCGAAACGCTCGATTACCCTACAATCGTGATGCGTTTTCGCTGTGAGCCGATGATTACGTAATATACTCCAGGTTGGATTCCTTGTAGGTCGATTTGCGAAGTGAAGATTCCTGAACGTAGTTCGGATCCATTTAAATCGAAGACACGGAACGTTCCGGAAGTTATTCCACTTATGTACAAAGTTTGATTTCCGTTTAGAGGATTCGGGTAAACGAAAAATGCTTCTTCGTTTTCGTTCAATCCGGAATCTTCGATGATTAAATCAATGGTAACGACACTATCGCATCCATTCATACTGGTAAAAAACTGGGTATGCAAAGCCGAAGTTGTATATACCTGTCCATTCCAAGTGAATTCATCGAATACAGTGGAATCAATGAGAATACTATAAATGGGATTGACCGTTAAATTCAAAGTAACAGTGGAATCACAACCGAAAACACTTTGCAACGTATCAATGTACACTCCACTTTGCCATAGCGTTTGTCCATTCCAAGGGTAATTCCCACAAGCAGATTCCGTGACATTGGTGGTAAATCCTTGAACGATGGTTAAATTTAAGTTCACGATAGAATCGCATCCGGAGATACTTTGCAAGGTATCCACGTAAACACCACTTTGAGAAAACGATTGACCATTCCAATCATAATTACCACAAGCACTTTCACTTTGATTCGTGTTGTAGGCTTGAACGATGCTTAAGTTCAAAACAACTGTTGAATCACAGCCCCAGATTGTTGATCCTTGGTATGGATAGGTTCCACTTTGCGTGTAGGTTTGTCCGTTGAAACTGTATGATCCACAAGAAGAAATGTTCAATGTATTCGCATAAGCCAAATGCTGGTTGATGGTCAAGGATACTGCTGGACTTTGTCCACAAGCGTTTTGAGCAAGCACGCTCATTGTTCCACTGACAAAACTTGGACTAAACAATAAATTGAGTGTGGTGCCGATGCTACTTCCTGTTGCACCGTTTGGTGTTGTCCAAACGTAAGAAGTTGCACCATTTACCGGAGAAATGGAATAGGATTCCGATCCATCATAGCAAAAATGAGCAGCACCTGTTATTCCTGATGGAGCAATCGGTGCGTTATTTATCGTTACGGTTACTGCCAATCGATTGGTAGATTGTACGCTATTTACCGTCTGTGAAGCATAATAGGTTACGCCGTTTACCAAAACTGTTGTTCCACTTAAAGGAGTTCCTCCCGTTGGACTTGCGTACCATTGAATATTGGAACCCGTTGCGGACAATTGAGAAATTTGTGCTCCAGTACAAAAGGATTGAGCTGCAGAACCTGTTGGTGCTGCTGGAGGTGGTGGTGGTGGAACCAAGGTGAATGTTGCGTTGGAAATTCCACGGTTGGACGAACCATGATAGGATAATCCAAAGCTTGCGCTTCCAGCTCTTGCCCAGATTAAACTTAGGGATCCAGTCGCTGCCGTGAAATCATGGTCATTGGCATCGCCGGTAACCAAAGCTCTTGTCGCGACAATCGTGCGCACACCTGAAGCAACTGCGTCACTGACGATTGTCCAGTTTTGTTGTGGGTCAGTTGTAGGCGCGGAATATCCACCGATACTGGCATCGAACGAACTCAGTGTACCAGCTGTATGCGCGATTACCACATCATTTCCTGAACCCATGCTTGTGGCATCGAAACCAATGGCAAACCAACGTGTGGCTGGACCGGTTAAAGTCAAGGTAACTTGCGTTCCGACATCCATTTTCGCGGTCATGGCAAGTCCGGCAGTTGAACTCAAGGAAACCACACCTGTTGTATAAGTTTGCGCATTAACAAGTGTACCAACAAAGAGAAGTACTAATAAGAATAATTTATTTTTCATCGAATTTAAATAAGTTGACAAGTTTTTCATCATTGTACATAGTTAAAAGCTCTCGAATGGATTTTCCATGTTGATCCAACACATCCAAATTCGGTTTTTGCTTCAAGATTCGTTCAACAAGCTCATATCTTTTGAGGCTCATCGCAAAATGCAAGGGAGTTCCAAATTGAGCGAACTGACACGTATCATCAACAGAAACACCTTTTTGAAGTAAAAGTTCTAAAATCTCCACGTTGTTTTTATAAATCACTCCGTAAATCGGGGATCCCTCGGAAAAGCAGGTTTTGATATCCGCTCCTCTTTCCACCAATAATTTAGCTACCTCGTTATTTCCGCGATACGCCGCAAGTAAAAAAGGAGACAATCCTTGTTCCGAAAGTTGATTCACTTGATTCGGCTGCTCGTCCAAAAATTTCTTCATCGCAACAACATCTCCCGTACGCGCCAAATCATGAACGGATTGACCAAAGGACACAGCACTGAGGAGCAGAAATAAGAGTAAATTGCGAATCATGGTGTAAAAATACGGATAATGTGCTAATGTGCTAATGTGCTAGTGTGCTAATGATTAGTGCGCAATAGCGCATAGTTTATCGTTGAGAGCAAATCCTGCACCACGGGTTTACTGACCCTGTAAGAGATGAATTTAGTCCATGCCGGTTCAGAAGAGAGAAAGACAATGAGAGCCAGAGAGAACGAGAACATATAAGAAGCTGCTAAATACCACACCACCTATCCGAGCGGAGCGAGGAGCAAACTACTACCAATTAGCAAATTGGCACATTGGCACATTAGCACATTGTCTCATTAGCACATTATACCTATCTTTGCCACAAACATCAACAAACCATGAGTGATCCGATAAAACATGAGTGTGGAATAGCTCTTTTAAGGCTAAAAAAACCTTTGGAATATTACCTAGAAAAGTACGGCACCGCGCTGTATGGCGTCAACAAGATGCACTTACTCATGGAAAAACAACACAATCGTGGTCAAGATGGTGCTGGGATTGCGAACATTAAGTTCGACATGGAACCGGGACAGCGCTACATTTCTAGAACGCGTTCCATCAAGAAGAATCCAACACAGGATATTTTTGATCAAATCAATGGGAAATTCCAACAAATTCAACAAGAAAATCCGGAACATTTAAAGGATGTCAATTACTTAAAACAACATGCTGGATTCACCGGAGAATTGTTTTTGGGACACCTCCGCTACGGAACATTTGGACGAAATTCCATTGAAAGTTGTCATCCGTTTTTACGTCAAAACAACTGGATTACACGCAACCTTGTTGTTGCTGGAAACTTTAATTTAACAAACGTCGATGAGTTGTTCCAAAACTTGGTCAACTTAGGTCAACATCCGAAAGAGAAAAGCGATACGGTAACCGTTCTTGAGAAAATCGGACATTTCTTGGATGTTGAGAACGACGATTTGTACGCACACTACAAATCACTTGGCTATTCGAAGGATCAAATTTATGCACGCATTGCGAAGGAAGTAAATTTGGTGAAAATCCTGAAGAAAGCATCCGAAGTTTGGGATGGTGGATACGCGATGGCCGGACTACTTGGACACGGAGATGCATTTGTGTTGCGCGATCCAAATGGCATTCGTCCAGCATTTTGGTATGAGGATGAGGAAATTTGTGTCGTTGCTTCGGAGCGTCCGGTGATTCAAACGGCCTTCAATTTAACGAGTGATCAAATCCACGAATTGCAACCGGGACACGCGTTAATCGTGAAAAAAAGCGGCGAAGTCAAAGAAGAGATGATCAACGTCCCACGTGAAATCAAAAAGTGTTCGTTTGAACGCATTTACTTCTCACGTGGATCAGATACCGATATTTACAAAGAACGAAAAGCGTTGGGACGTTTAATCGTGGACCAAGTTTTAGAGACAGTCAATCACGATTTCGACAATAGCGTCTTTTCATTTATCCCAAATACCGCAGAAGTTTCCTTTTACGGATTGATTAAAGGACTCGAAGAGAACTTAAATCAACAAAAAGTCAAGCAAATTCAAGCGCTGGGTCCGGATGCAAGTACTGAACAAATTTCAGAAATCATCAACCGTCGTGCACGCATTGAGAAAATTGCCATCAAGGACGCCAAATTGCGTACGTTCATCACCCAAGATGATTCCCGTGACGACCTTGTCGCACATGTATATGACATCACTTACGGAAGTGTGCGTCCAGGAACGGACAACCTTATCGTGATCGATGACAGCATTGTCCGTGGAACGACCTTAAAACAAAGCATCCTCCGCATTCTTGACCGTTTGTCGCCGAAGAAAATCGTTGTGGTTTCCTCTGCACCGCAAATCCGCTACCCGGATTGTTACGGAATCGACATGGCAAAAATGGGCGATTTCATTGCTTTCGAAGCAGCTATTCAATTGTTGCGCGACCGCAAAATGGACCGTGTCATCAAAGAAGTTTACGAGAAATGTTTGGAGCAAGTGAACCTTCCGAAGGAACAAGTTCGCAATTTCGTGAAAGAAATCTATGCGCCATTCAGCAACGAAGAAATCTCTGCAAAAATCGCTGAACTTTTAACTCCTCCGACCATCAAGGCGGAAGTAGAAATCGTTTTCCAAACCGTTGAAAACCTACACATTGCTTGTCCAAATCACCTTGGAGACTGGTACTTCACCGGTGATTATCCAACACCAGGTGGAAACAAGGTGGTGAATAAGGCGTTTATCAATTGGGTGGAGAAGAGGAATGAGAGAGCTTATTAATGTGCTAGTGTGCTAATGTGCCAATGTGCTAATGATTTGTTTGCTCCGCTAATAGATTAATGTTGAGGGTAGAAATTATGCAATGATCCGCCGCGGCTCTTAGATTTGCTTAATAGAATTATTTCTAATAATTTCCGATTCAAAGGAAGGAGTGAACTATCGCATATTTCTGTAGGTAAACGAACGAGTAGGTCCATTAGAGTGATTCTAATACTGCAGAAACTTTTACTTTTAAATCTGGTATGTCATTTTTCAAAATTTCCCATACCAATCGAGTATCAACGCCAAAATATTCGTGAACAAAAACATTCCTCATACCTTTAAGTTGATTCCATTCAATATTGGAAAATTGTGACTTTACTTCGATTGAAATATGATTGCTGGCCTCCCCTATTATTTCCAATTGTTTTATACAGGCAAACCTCATCATTGAATGATTGATAAATATCTCAAAATCGGCATGAAGCAAATAATTCTCAACTTCCGAAATCGCATCAACAATGTGATTTAAACGAGCCTTATCACCTAATTTACCTCGCATATATCAGCTTTTTCTCATCGTCAATAAATGACTTGATGTATTTGGATAGTCCACTAGATGAGACTAAATCTACTTTTGAATGAAGGATTTCTTCAAGATCAATTTGCATTTGAACAAAACCTAATCCTATCTTTTGGGAATAATCTAATTCAACTAAAATATCTATATCACTTTGATCATCTGCCTGACCTCGAACATATGAACCAAACAAATACGCTTTCAGAACTGGCCTCGTTCTAAAATACGCTTTTACACTTTCAAGTTTGGATGGATCTATATTCATGAAACAAATATAAAACTTTATGAGAACTTTTTGGAATGAAGTTTACTTCATCAGCACTGAGCACCGTTCACTGTTCACTCGGCACTGAGCACTGAGCACTAGGCACTGTGAAATTATCAGAATAATAATCCACTGAAAAATAATAAAGTAATTCCGCAGGATTGCAAATACAGCGGTGCGGTTCACTGTTCACTAAGCAATAGTCACTGAACACTCGTCACAAACGCCTCCATTTCGGAGCGTAGTGCAGATGCTTTATTTTGTAGGACGTGGAAGGCCTCAGAGAAATCTGTGGCATTGGTGACTTCGAGGGCGAAGCCTTTTTGAAGGAATAGTTCCGCTTCTGGGAATTTGCTGTGTTTTGGTCCGAATAAAAGCGGAAGTCCGTAAACAGCTGGCTCTAAGGTATTGTGTAAGTTTCCTGTGAATCCACCACCGATGAAGGCAATGGTTCCGTAGCGGTAAGCTGCACTTAATTGTCCGATGCAATCGATAATCAGGATTTGCGCATGCGCAAGCTGTGCTGCGTCGCGTGTTGTGTCGAGCTCAGTATAGCGCAATGCATTCGGAAAGTCCGCCTGAATGGCTGCAATGTGGCTCTCACTCACATCGTGTGGGGCGATGATCAACTTGATTGTCCCGAGGTACTGAAGTGCATCGCGGACGATTCCTTCTTCTTTGGGCCACGAACTTCCGAGGATGAGGGTCGTGAATCCCGAAGTAAAAGTCGCCAGCAGTTCGTTGGACGTCTGCATGGCCAATTCCTTCGCTTGGAACACTCGCTTATAGCGGAGATCGCCAGAAATTGTACTATTTTGAATGCCAATGGACTCCAACATGTTCTTGCTCGCTTCGTTTTGTACGTGAAAATGGTGAACATGCTTCAAAGCACTTCTGAAAAATCCACCGTACCAGCGAAAATAGATTTGCTTTGGACGAAAAATTGCCGATACCGCAATCGTTTCGATGTCCTTTTCTGCTAATGCTCGTAAGAAATTCGGCCAGAATTCATACTTGACGAAAACCGCTTTGACCGGTTGAACGATTTGTACAAATGTCCGAGCGTTGTGCAGCGTGTCGAGTGGCAGGTAACAAGCTGCATCCACCATGGGTTCGCGTTTCTGGTAATGTTCCATTCCAGACGGCGAAAAGAAGCTGACCAGTAAAAACAAACTTGGATCTTCTTCCTTCATGGACTTCATCAAGGGTAATCCTTGGTCGAATTCACCAAGCGAAGCACAATGAAACCAAAGTACCTTGCGATCCACGGGAATCTGTGCACGCAACTTCGTTTCCCATTGCTGACGTCCCAACACCCATGCCTTCGCCTTCGGATGAAACCAAGAAGCCACTTGAAGCAGCACGCCATAATATCGAATGAGAAAAGTGTAGATCAGGGACACGGTGAAGTTTTGTGTAAAAATAAAGTTAATTTGCCAATGTGCTAATCTGCCAATGTGCTAATCTGCCAATGTGCTAATGCGTGTCCCGACCCTTCGGGATGCTAATATGCCAATGTGCTAATTAGTGACTAGTGACTAGTGTGGGATCCCGCACTGAGAACTGAGCACTGACCACCGCGCACTGAGAACTGAGCACCGAGCACTGATCACCGAGCACTGGTATTGCGCATGGTGAACAAAGACCCTGAAGGGGGTCAAACCTCCATACAATAAACAACCGCCTATAATCCACAACCCTGAAGGGGTTGAATAGAGAGCGAGGATTCACAACAGAACACCGTAGGCCTTGGGCATGCCCAGGGCTACAAATAAAAAGAATCGTTGAAAGAAAAATTCCGCAGGATTGCAAATCCAGCGGTGCGTGTCATTCTTCGATAATTGCAAATCGTTTTTTTGGTGTTTAATCTTTGCTTTTTACCTTAAACCGTTTGCTCCGCTGCGGCGGACTAACAATGTGCCAGTGTGCTAATATGCCAATGTGCTATTGATTTGTTTGCTCCGCTAAAAGATTAGTGTAGATTGTAGAAATCTTAGGAATTTCGTTTAGCGGTAGAAATGATGCGACTGAGCAATTTTCCAATTTGTTGAGATTCCGAGAGGAGTGTATCACAGTTTAAAGAATAACTGGCTTTGCAGATTTCGAGCCAATAAATAGTTTCTTCACATTCCTTAGAAGCAATTTTAAGTTTGTGAATAAAATCAGATTTGGATTCCGAGTGTTGAGCTTCACGAACATTTGCTCCAATAGAGGTTCCAGATTTCAACAGTTGATTAGCAATCACAAAATTTTTCTGAGTTTGTAACTCTTGACAAAAAGACACAGTCAACGGGGCAAAGTCAAATGATTTAGTCAATAAAGGGTTCTTATTATCAGTCATAAACAGAAGAACGCAAAAAACAAAAAAATATTTTCTTCGCTAAATCAGTTCATTCATTACCTATCTGAGCAAAGCGAAGATCCGGGCATAACCCCATTAGCACATTGGCACACTAGCACATTAGCAAATTAACCTATCTGAGCAAAGCGAAGATCCGGGCATAACCCCATTAGCACATTGGCACACTAGCACACTAGCACATTAGCACATTGTCTAATTATAATAATAATCCTTCGGTTTCTTCGAATAAAAGGGGATGTACCAACCGATGCGGATGCCTGTCTGCAGATCGAGGCGCAGGGCAGTGGACACGGGAATGTCCGGTTGGTCGTAGTTGATGGTGCGACGATTGTGCGTCAGACCTTGTTGGCAATAGATGCCGGCGTAAAAATTGAGTGGACCTCCGTTGTTGAGAAAGGAATAGCCAACAAATTGGTGGAAATTGAGTCCGGTGGTCATACGGTCGTAGCCACGTTTGTAGCTAAGTTCGATTTGTGGAACGACCTGATCGTTGGTTTCGATGCGTAAGTGATGTAGCAGGTATCCTGCGCCCGCATGAACAAGTATTCCAGAATTGGCATTTTTCTTTCCGGTAGGAAATAAACGTCCGATACTGAAATTGGCATTGAAGCCACGTGGATAAACGAGTACGGTTGCTTTGGTACCGTTCACATCGGTGATGTTGCCTTTGTCGTCTAGGAGGTGGTCAAAGATTCCATTCATTTTCACGCTATTCCCGAAAATGAAATTGGCATCGACACCGAAATACCATTGATTTGCCAGTTTGTATCCTGCGGAAAAACCGAGGTTATTGAGGAAGCCGTATCGAGCCAGTAAATCAGCTCCAGGAAGATTTCCTCCCCAGTGAATACCAACGAGAGGCGTACTGATGGACTCGTTTTTCACCTCACCTTGTGCGTTTGCTAGCGCGCGAACGAACAGCAGCAGTATCAAAAGGGAGTGAACTCGTTTCATCGTATTTTAATTCTTTTTAAAGAAGATGCGCATGAATGGGAAATAACGTTCGATGCGTTTTCTCCACTTACGTTTCTTTTTGGATGGCTTGTCGAAATACTCATTTTTCGATGAACCATAACCGTAGCCATAACCGTAACCGTATCCATAGCCATAACCGTATCCGTAACCTGAACCGTAGCCATAACCATAACCCTTAACCCCACCTACGTTATTGATTACATAGGCCATGTTCTTCATCTTACCCTTTTCACTGAGTTCCTTGCTGTACGTTAATAGTTTTTTATCGGTATGGTTTGCACGGGTAACATATACCGTAGCATCGGCTAATTGTGCAATTAAGAGCGTATCCGTTACCAGAATGGTAGGTGCGGTATCCACAATGATGTAGTCATACTCAGCACGTAAACTTTCTAGCAGTACTGCAAATCGGCCGTTGGATAGTAATTCTGCTGGATTAGGAGGTACCGATCCCGCAAAAATGATGTCCAAGTATTCATTCTTGAAGTTGTTTTCATTGATTAGGCTTTTCCAATCCGTAGTGGCATCATGCAGGTAATTAGACAATCCCATACGGTTTTTATCCAAGTTTAAGTACTTGTGCAACTGTGGATTTCGTAAATCCCCACCTACGATAATGGTCTTTTTATCCAACGACGCGTAGGTGAGCGCCATATTCAAGGAAACGAAGGTCTTACCCTCCCCTTTGATGGATGAGCCACAAAATATAACAGCACCTTTGCCTTCTTGATGCATGGGCAACAGGTAATTTACGTTGGTACGTAAAATCCTAAACGCCTCTGCCAGCACC
>ENA-OUVC01000623-OUVC01000623.1-marine-metagenome-genome-assembly--contig:-NODE-623-length-22650-cov-4.377708_pt1 | contig 22650 bp, 26 predicted proteins | sample MGYA00248622_ERZ508571 | MGnify/ENA primary metagenome ERZ508571 (study PRJEB26236, sample SAMN06267175) | marine metagenome | isolation source: Columbia River Estuary | place: USA:Columbia River Estuary... | reverse complement strand
CACCAAAGCCTTCAGGTCGTCAAGGCTGCCAAACTCTGGGTCGACGTTGGTGTAGTCCGCCACACAGTAGGGCGAACCCACTGATTTGACCTGCCCCATTTTGAAGACGGGCATCAACCAAATCGTGTTGACATTCAGCGACTTGATTCGGTCAAGGTCGGCGGTAATGCCGGCAATTGTGCCCGCTGCCGAATGGGCGCGCGGGTTGACTTCATACAGCAAGAGATCTTCGGGGTCTACCACGTCAGTGAGCGAATTCCATGGTTGGGGTTGGGGTTCGGGGCGGCAAGAAGCCACTGAGGCCAATACGAACGACCAAATTAAAAGTTTGTTCCATTTCACTAACCGTAAAACTACACGGTAATCGACCTTTACCACCATGAATACTACCGATGTCAAAAAATGGAAGATGCTTTTGCTGAATTGGCTCTTCGTATACCCTCTGATCAACATCATCATTCCAGTAGTGTTTCCGCTAACTGAAGGATGGCCAATGTTGCTAAGGACACTTTTGCTTACGGCACTACTGGTGCCGATTATGGGGATTGTATTGCCCAGACTTCACCAGTATTTTGGTGTGTGGTTACGTAAATAAGCACCTTAATTTAGGACACTGATGAAGCGTCTCTCTTTGTACCTCGGTCCGCTCGGATTTGCGGCCATTCAGTTGTCTGGATTCCCACCACAGCAAAGTGTCGTAATGGGCACCGCTTTTTGGATGCTCCTTTGGTGGTTTACTGAAGTTATTCCGCTTGGAATCAGCGCTCTGCTGCCACTCATTCTCTTCGGCGGAACCGGTATCCTCACCAACGAAGAGCTCGCTAACGCCTATGCAAATCCACTCATTTATTTATTCATGGGTGGATTCCTGCTTGCTCGCGGTATTGAGCGTCATAAGTTGCACCGTCGGCTTGCTTTGGGGATTCTGAGGCATGTCGGGCACCGAAGTGAAACGGTACTTGCAGGCGTCATGCTGGCCACCTATACCCTTAGCCTGTGGATGAGCAATACGGCCACTGCGGTTATGATGCTTCCGCTAACGTTGTCACTTTTGACCCACATTCCAAGCGAAAATGATGGCCTCGAACGTCGGGTACTACTGGGTATGGCTTGGGGCGCCAACCTCGGTGGTATCGGAACGCTCATTGGGACTCCGCCGAATTTAGTTTACGCTGCATTTCGTGAAGAGTCTTTTGGAATTCAGACGGGGTTTATTGAATGGTCAATTATGGCATTCCCCATTTCATTAGTGCTGTTGGTGATTGCCTATTTTGTAATTCGCAGCGGAATGCGTTCAGTAGACCTTGGCGACCTCGAGTGGCCCCAATCCGAACCCTGGACCACGGGCGAACTGCGTGCAGCCTTGATTTTCAGCACAACCGCAATCTTATGGATGACCCGTCAATGGGTTGAACCATTGGTTACTCCGTACGGCTGGACGCTCCCCGATCAAGTCATCGGTCTCGCTGGTGGAATGCTCATGTTTGTCATTCGTGACGGACAAGGGGCCCCACTCTTGCGCTGGAAGGATGCCCGCAAGATCGAATGGGGAATCCTTTTATTATTTGGCGGCGGACTTTCGCTAGCCGCCGGAATGCAAGCCTCTGGCTGGCTCGACGCGCTTCAAGCCCTATCTGGCCACCCAATGCCCTCATGGGTTTGGATCTTCATCTTCACGGCCTTCGGCGTCTGGACCACCGAGCTCTTTAGCAACATGGCCCTTGTAAGCGGAACCCTACCCGTCGCCCTTGCCGTTGCCTCAGCTCAAGGTCTTGCCTTTGAGCAACTTGCCCTGCCCCTCACCGTCGGAGCTAGCTGCGCCTTCATGCTCCCCATGGCGACTCCGCCCAACGCCATCGTATTCAGCTCGGGCAAAGTCACGGTGCCCTACATGGCCGGTCGCGGATTCTGGATGAACATCTGGGCAACCCTAGTGATTGGGCTGGCGTTTAGCTTGATCTAAGACGTCCTGACCAACGTACCTAGTTATTTGCTCTATAAAAGAGGACTTTAGAGATTTTGAGCTCTTCAGAATTTACACTGTAAATCAATCCTACCTGCCGGTTGACCTGTACGAAACGTCGATGACCACCGACTTTGATGCCGAGGTTCGGGTATCGGGTGAGCAACCCAATCACATGGTTTACGTTGTGTTCAAATTCCCGAGCAGTCAGATCGTCAAACGCTATCTGTAAGCTTTTAATCTCTGCCGTGATTGCGTCTGCCACGCGTACAGAGATGATTGTCTTCACTGCACGCTACACTACCCTTCGATTCATCCATTCCGACAGGCTGATCACCTTTTGAGCACCACTGCTCATTTCGTGATCCAACATGTACTCGTCACCCTTCCAGTCGATCCTGATTTCGCCTGTGGCCGGATTCACGTACCCCTTGAGCGCCACCTTTTCCTTGACGGCCTCCAAATAGCGGAGCTTGTGTTCCGCCAATTCCACGCGCGGATCGAGCTGGTCAAAAAATGAGGCGTCGACGACCGAGCCAAAGTCGTGCCCCTCACGTTCGAGTTCGGCAAGCCATTCCGTGAGCTCGCCCTGAATCAATTGCTGTACTTCCATTTCTTCTTTGGTTAAATGAGACGGCAATTTGGGCATGGTCAGGGGCGCTAGTCGGTTGGTAAACGAATATAAGCATTTGCCGAAAATCCCACCTAAAAGTCCTATTTTCGAACCACTACACCCGCTTAACGCACTTAAAACGAACCGAAATGCGCACCAACCTCGAAATCCTGAGCGACGCCTGGCAATCCCTCAAAGGCCAACGTGTCTTAGCTTTTGGGACCCTGTTTGTCTACATTCTGATCGTGGGCACCCTCTCGTTCATTGACAGTGCCGCATCATTGGGCCTACTCAGTTTGGTGTGGACTCCATCATTTGACCTCACCTCGAATGTTGGCGTTCTTCAAGTCCTTTGGTCCGGAGCCTTTAGTCTGGGTTCCGCCACGTTTATGCTCAAAGTGGTACGCCGAGCCAACCCTGATTTTGAAGACATCTTTTCAGGTTTTAACCAATGGAAGCGGGCCACTTGGACCTCCATCGCATACGTAGTTCGGTTGATCCTGTGGTTCCTCCTACTCATCATTCCCGGAATCGTGAAATCCTTTGCCTACGCCCAAACGTGGTTTATTCTAGTCGACTACCCGGAACTCACCGCCAACCAAGCCATCAACCGGTCTGAAGAAATGATGCAGGGCCATAAAATCAAGCTCTTCCTGCTGACGCTGTGGATTCTCCTTCTCGTCCTGCTCGGTGTCATTACCCTATTCATCGGATTCTTTTGGATCGGCCCTTGGATCGCCGCCACCTCAGCCCAATTCTACACTGAGGTCAAGGCGGACTGGCTTCGCCGAAACGGAGTTCAAACCGAACCCACAGCAACCGCAGAAGGCGCAGGCGAATAGCCAACGAGCCAATCTCGGCAAACATCGCCAACCTCGCCAAAAGCCAACGAGCCAACCTCGCCAATCTCAGCCAAATTAAGGCTGCGTAATTCGTCCATTCAGCTGTCCATTAGACTCAGCAGATGGTTCTGGCTCATCGCCCAATAAAGCAATTCCGCGCACCAGCTTAGGCGGGTAATCCGCTGGAGTCAAGGTGCGTACACCCTTCAGCTTCCACGAACGCTGCAAACCGTCTTGTTTCGCGCGCATGTCGGCGACCACGGACGCGATTCCGGTTGGGAGGTCAATGAACACTCCCCCGTACACCAATGAAAAGTACCCAAGAAGAAACGAACCAAGTCCCACATCTACATTGTTTGCAACTACTCCAACGGGGATCGCGGCGAGAACCAATCCAGACCCCACCGTTGAAAAAATTGCCCAATCGCGCTTGCGCTCGTACACCAATTCGTAGACCGATGTGTCCTGTCCGTCGACCATCCACAAGTAGTTCACTCGAGTAGGGCGGCGGTTTTCAGAACTAAATTTCGGAACCTTGAATTCCGTAATTACCGCCGATTCGCCCTGGTTCGTCGTAGTGATTTCGACATCCATTGAATTGCAGCGAACACCAGCTGCGTCAAAAACCTCCAACTGAATTTCGCGCGTGGTGAGCACCTTTTCAGCCGGAATGGCCACATTTTTTACCCAAAATACTGAGGTACACGAGGCCATTGAACCCGCAACCACGAACGAAAGCAACGTTGATTTATTCATGCCGCCGAATATATACAATTGCTCCGTCTTGCCATTGGCATTCTTTGCAAGACAGCAACTAACTTGGCTCAAGTATTGCGCATTTCTACTCATGATTCGATCCTCTACCCTCCTGCAACTTGGAGTTTGCCTGGTGCTCACTGCTTGTTCTGTTCAATATGACTCCCAGTATGGACTGCGTTTGAATCCTTTAGAGCGAACCACAATGGCTCACGATCGAAACGAACGTGAAGTCAATGCAGCAGAGCCAGAGGCTAGCGTTGTTCCGACTCTCGAACCACAGTGTTTCGCCAACTCACCCATGGACTATTCGATACAGGGATCGATCGAACTTCCGTTTAGTATTCAAGCGTTTCAAACTGAATCAACAGTTGGGCAAACGTTTGCTACCGAGGCAATGGACGCTGCCAACGTTCAAATCGTCACTCATGATGCGAACGAATCGGCCGACCACGAAAGGTTTATACAACCCGAACGCAGCATGCTTACGGCTTGGATCATGTGGGGCGTCCCGGTACTACTGATGCTTACCGGCGCCGGATTTTTACTGAATTTTGGTCTTCACTGGTACTACCTCGGCAAGAATCGCCGTGCAAATACGGCTACGTTTATTTGGGCGCTCACCGTTGCCGCATCTGTGATTGTGTGGTTCCTGAACTCCCTGCACCTCGGAATCTTGGCCTTTTTAGTTGGACTTGTAGTCCTTTTACCGCTACTCGTAATCCAGTTAATTCGCGTAATCAAGGATGCGATCCTTTTAAATAAGATTGCCACAAAGAAAACGCGTCGTGAAGCGCGCCGTCAGGATCCCAAAGCTTAAGCAATGAAGTCCAAATTACTTTTAATCGCAGCAGTCGCAGCAGGAACATCTTGTTCTATAGGTTTTGATTCACAGTACGGCTTGCGCATTGAACCACAACGAGTTCGAAGTTCGGGTATCCCGGCTCCAAACACAACTGAAGCAGCGTCGTATGAAGCAGCACCTGGAGCACCTTTTATAGAGGCGTGGAGCGTCGAGGCTCCCAGCACCCACGAAATTCGCATCGATGGCCCGAACGAGTTTGAGGTGCTACCCACACAGACCGAATCCGTTCACGTTGAGCGTGCAGAACTTCATTCAACCGCATCAAATGAATTAGCGTCGAGGGCAGACGAGCCAGCAACCGCGGACGCAACACGCGAATCCATTCCATATTGGGTTGAAGGACTCCTCGGAATACTACTTGCGTTGGTGGCCATAGCACTACTCGCAGGCTCCTTTTTTGCACTGCTCATGGGTGTGTTGAGTTTTGGCTTTGGTGACATCGCCTTGGGGTGGATCCTTATTGGCGGAGCCATTGTGGCATTCATCTTAGGATGGATTCTCTTAGTCTACGCGGGACCGATGCTCCCTGAACTACCACCATTTTTGTTCCGAATTCCGTTCTTTTAAGGATCATTCACTGCATTTAACCGCCCAAACGAAGCGAATTACATTTCATCGCACCACGGTGCTGAACTGCATTCATTTTTACACGTTCTTTAGGTGATGGATCCGTTTTACCCAATTGAAGTATTTAGCACCGTATGGTGGTGGGGCTGGGCCTACTTTGGCACCTACACCCTATTCTTGATGCTGATGGCTCGGGCGAACGACAACCTGCGCTTGTGGACCGAGCGCATCCTGGGCTACAGCCTCATGGCGCTCTACCTCGGGGTTCACCTTCACCAAGTCTCCAACGGCGTGTGGAGCCTGTCGACCTCGCTCCCCGGCCACTTGTGCTCGATCAGCTTCTTGCTCGCGGTCATTTACCTGACCACTGGCAGCACCAAAGTCTTGCTGCCCCTCACCTTTTGGGGCATCACGGGCGGAGCGCACGCGCTGATTACCCCCGGCAGTCCGCTGGGCGACCATCCGCTCTACCTCATCGAATTTTGGGTGCAGCACACCACGATCGTGCTGGTTCCGCTCTACGCGCTTCGCAGCGGAGCCTGGCTCATCCCCGCCCGCGCCTGGGTCAAGGCGTTCTGGGGCAACCAATTCTTGCTGGTTCCGATTTTTGTACTCAACCGCGTCGCCGGAGCCAACTACCAATTCCTCCTCGCTCCCCCGGCCGTCAACAATCCCCTACTCATCGGCCCTTGGCCGTGGTACTTGGTCGGAATCGACGCCCTCATGCTCGGCCACTACTGGCTGATTCAGAAGTGGTTGGGTAAGCGAAGCTAAAGCTTCGCGTTGCTGGTTTCTGGTTACTTGTTTTTCAACGGATTCCGAAACCGATACAGGTAGCGCGCCGCAAGTGCGGCGTGGGGTTGCCAGCGTTCCACGAGGCGGTCGATGCGGTCGGCGTGTAGTGAATGCGCATGTCGAGCACGCAGCTGAGGGCGTCCTCGTATATGTTTCCGGTGGACTCCAGCGGCGGAACCTCCATTCGGTCCACCACCGCCCGTAGCGCGGGGTCAGACTGGCGAAGGTGCTCAATGGCAGAAAGGGTTTCGGCTGAAATCATGCCAGGTTAACCCCAAAATCGTTGAGCGGGTTCTTGCAGTTTCTGCTCCGGGCGAAGCGCGAAGTAGCAGTTTTTACCAAAAATCAAGGCTAACTCGCTGACGTTAAGTAAAAAATGCGTGCCAACTTGAAGTCATGCGACACACTACCCTACTCCTCGCCCTCGCGGCCCTCGCCGCCACCTCGTGCAGCCTTCACCTTGATTCGCAGTATGGACTGCGTTGGGACCGAAGGGTTCCGGTCGACCGAAGTCGATCAGAAGTACATGATGGCATTCGTGAATCCCCTGAAAACCCGTCGATGGCATTGGAGCACGAGTTACCCACAACTGGAGACTACCTCATTCAACCCAACAAAACCGAGAACCAAAGATTGAGCACGGGTTTCGAAACTGAACACTCTTCAGACCTAGAAGAACCGGTCAATTACGATCAACCCACATTACAACCTACTTCAACTGAAGAAACCTTTGATGAAGCCGGCACGAACAAAGAACTTATTCAACAAGAGACTAAACGGATGCCTTATTTACTTGCGGAGTTTTTAGTAGGGCTAGGATTCATTGCGGTGGTAGCGCTATCCCTGATTTTATTCTTTATTGGTCTCGCTTGGGCTTTGCTTTACGACTTGTATTGGTTAGAAGAGATTTTCATTTTGTGGGGCTTACTCTTAATGGCAGTAAGTGTCGCGCTAGTTTGGTTGGCTCGGAAGGTTAGCCTTAACATACTCAGAGGGATCAAAAAATAGGGCTAATTCTTTTATTAAAACCTCAACTCAGAGAGCCGCAGCACGCGCTGGATGCGGCGTGTTCCCAGCACGTCCCAGATTTCGAGGGTGATGCTGGGGTCGGCGTCGGCCCAGTTGGGGTCGATGATTCCGAAGTGGTTTTCCATGATCGGACCCTCGATGCGCTGCGCGTTAGGGGTTGCGAAGTGCCACGTGCTGGAGAGTCCGCTCGAAGTCAGGTCATAGATGGGGTACAGCTCGGGGGCGTCGAGGCGCGAAATCTAAGCGTAGTTGACGGCGGCATCAATCTTCACAAATAGATTCCGAAGTAGAACTACATCAAGTGGATGACGTACGATGAAGACGAGTGAGGGCTTCGTACTATCTTGAGCTTATGAACACCAAACTCCCCCTCCTAGCCCTCATCCTGGGCCTTAGTGGCGTGCTGGGCGCGCAGAATGCGGCGATCAAAACGGTTCCGCTGTCAAAAACCGCGAAGCCCTACCGCTGGTTGATGCGGCCCACCAGCGAATTTTTTGCCGAGACCGGCCTGAGCGCGAGCGACTCGGTGTCGGCAGACGTCTACCGGGTGGGCACGGGATCAGAGGCGGTGCTGGTCAACGTGGGGCACTTGGACGCCACCAACCAAGACGTGGTCTGGTACGTGTCCTACGAGGACTTTAAGATTAAGGACCTCAAGGTGGTGCTGGATTCGCTGCGGTCAAACTACACATTAAACTCTGACGAAGAGGGATCGACCAACTACTGGCTGGCCGACGCCCTAGTGCGCCTCGAGTCCAAGGTCAGCGACGACGGCAAGATGGGCTCGCTGGGGTTGGACGCCATCCCGGTGTACAAGTTCATGCCTCCGGTGGAGTCGGTGGTCGCCAAGCTGGATTCCACCTGGCAGCAGCTGGTCACCAACGTGCAGTACCAATCGCGTTCGGTGGAGCGGGACTCGTCCAAGATTTCGGTGACGCTTAAAAATGTGACTCCGCTGGTGACCTTCAAGGTATTTTACCCTCTCGAAGAGGGCGAGCGGCCCTACGCGGTGATTGAGCTCAATGAGGGCGGCGGCTTCGGAGCCGTCAAGTGGGCCTGCAAAAACTACTACGACCGCTTCTACGACGCATTTGACGACGGAAGCATTTGGGTTTCAGACACCGACCAGCCCATCGTCAAGGTCGGCGTGCTTTTTAACAGCGGAACCCTTTTGAACCTCCAAATGGACCAAAAGGACTTTTTGGAATTCGCGGGAGACGGGGAGTGATTTTTTGAACTCCGGTTCAGCGCACGCGAAAATTTTAAAATCCGGTTATACCCGGATTCCGCATTCGAGAAATTTTTTGAAATCCGGTTATATCCGGATTTCGATGATTTTTTGAGTTGCCCATTTTGGCACAGCCCGTTGATGCCCAAAAGTTTCACGACCCCTTCGCCGAAGCTTTTGAGGGCGGAATCAGCCAAGGAATCGCCTACCAGGACGCGAGCGTGGTCAACCTCGGCAACTTCAGGACCGAAGAGTACGTCCACGCCCTAAGCCGCCGGAGCCGCTGTGGGCTACCGCAAGTTCCGGGCGAAGTCGCCCAAACAGCCCTGATTGTCTGAAAATCAAACCGTTTTCAAACGGCTTTACCAAAGAAATTGGTTAAGTTTGGTGTATGAACCCTTCGAACCCTGGGCATCCACCACTCGACTCCGGCGATGCTGGGCTGATTGAACTTGCTCCAGGGGTTCACGTGACTCAGGAATTCCTCGACGAACTTCCTAAAAACCAGATTAAACCGTTTATTGACGGCTACACTGACATGCTTGAAGGGCGTGTTGTTCCGCACGAAGAGGTGCTCAACATTTTGGAGGATGATGCCAAAAATGGGCGATTGATTCCGCACGAAGAGGTATTGCGCATTATCCAGCAATAAATCGGCCCCTTTACGGAGCCACCTTCAGGTGGAGCCTTGGCCCTAGACGCCAAACTCACAAGTAAAAACGGTCCAAACTCACAAGTGCACACTTGTCGAGGCATTCGGTTATAACCGGATTTTACTTTTTTTCTTCGCGCCCGAAAATCGCATTATACTGTATATCAGAACATTAGTCAAATTATCCGTTTGAAAACCTGAGCTGCAAAGCAGCCCTAGCCCCGCAGGGGCCTTAGCGCGGAGTGCCGAAGGCACGAAGCGCCCAAGCGCGAAGCGCCCCCAAAGCGAAGCGCCCTACCTTTGGCCCATGATCCGCACAATTGCCGCACTGGCGCTGGTTCAAGCCGCATTGGCCGCACAGACGACTGGCCCTGACACCACGACCAAAAACGTACAACTTACCGTAGTTGAGGTGGTTCCGCCCATCAACAGCCAGGTGGGGCACGCGGTACAGGTACACAAACCAAGTTCGGCCAACCCCGTGCAGCACGGACCCGAAGCATTCGAAGCCTTTTTTGCCAGCCTTGACGTGCGCAGCCGCGGAATCAACGACGTGCAGTCGGACCTCTCGATGCGCGGATCCACCTTTGACCAGGTGCACGTGATGGTCGACGGGGTGCCGTACACCGACCCGCAGACCGGGCACCACTCGATGAACTTGCCGGTTCCGATTGAGGCGGTGGCGAGCGCGGTGGTGCTTCCGAGCGGCGGCTCGTACCGATTCGGACCCTTTGCCTTTGCCGGAGTCGTTGAACTTCAAACCATTGACCCGCGAAGCAGCCGTGGCTACGCCAGCGCTTCGGCGGGCGAATTCGGCTACCAGCGGGCGGCCGCGGGGGTTCCGCTCGTGCGCAAAGAGAAACTCGCCAGCCGGCTCGACGTGGGCTACACCGCCGCCGACGGAGCCTTTGAAAACACCGACTTCGCCACCTGGATCGCCTACCTGCAGGTGCGCCGCGAACTCGAAGTGGGCGTACTCGACCTCAAACTGGGTTATTCGGCTAAAATGTTTGGGGCGCAGGGCTTTTACAGCTTCCAGTACCCCGAGCAGTTTGAGCACGTACGCGGAATCACCGCCGCCGCCACCTACCGCCTTCACGGCCTGACCGCCCGCGTGTTTGCGCGCCAGCACCACGACCGATTTGAACTCTTTCGCGAGAACGCCAACTACTACGTTCCCTTTGGGCCCGGCCGCTGGATTCACGCCATCGACTCGACGGTGACGCCCGCCTGGTACACCGGGGCCAACGTACACCGCAACCGCAGCCTGGGCGGCGAAATCACCTACCGCACCGAGGTCAAGCGCTGGATTCTCACGGGCGGAACCGACGCCCGATTCGACGAAATCCATTCGAATGCCCTTGGCCTGCTGCTCGACAGTCCGTTGGACGGAACCTGGGGCAGCTACACCCGCTCTGACGCCCGCCGCAACGCCGGAGCCTTTGCTTCAGCCCAAACATCCCTGTGGAAGACCCGCATCCAAGCCGACCTGCGCGCCAACCTCAACGACCGCTACGGGGTGGATTGGCTTCCGCACCTTGGACTTGACCGCAATTTTAAGCTCGGGGACGGCCGCGACCTCAAGGCCTTTGCCAGTACCAACCGCAGCTTTCGCCTGCCCACCTTTACCGACCTCTACTACAGTGTGGGCGGAGCCCAAGGTTCCGCCACCCTGCGCCCCGAGTACGCGTGGAACACCGAATTCGGTAGCTCCCTGACAATCAGCGGAACCCACCTCATTCAGCGCGTCGGCGCCACCGCCTACGAGCGCCGCGGAACCAACCTCATCGACTGGATCTACCGCAGCGTGGACGGCAACCAAGTGCTTCAGGCCGACAACGTTACGGCGGTCACCATTCGCGGCCTTGAATTCGAAGTCGGCGGTCACCTCGCCGGAACCTGGTTCGCCCGCGCCCAGTTCGCAAGCCACACCGCATCAGACGTCAACGGCCAATCGATTTATGCCCTCGACTACCTGGCGCGCCGGGTTCAGCTCACGTGGAATTCCGCCCTGCGCCGCTCTAACGCTCCCGCCCCACTGCAGTTTGGCCTCGTCGCGATTGGCCAAGACCGCGCCGGCTCGTACGTGCTGCCCGACGGCAGCACCACCGCCTACACCCCCTTTGCCACGGTCGACCTGCGCGCGAGCTACCGCCTCGGCGATTTGCTGCTTTACGCCGACGGAATGAATCTGCTAAATTCCAAGGCCATGGACCGCGGAACCATTCCCTTGCCGGGCCGCTGGCTGAAGCTGGGGCTTAGGCTTGAGTGGGAGTAAGCAGGCCCTGCGGCGAGGTTAGCAAGGTTGGTGAAGTTGGCTCGTTGGTGAAGTTGGCGAGGTTGGCTCGTTGGCTTGTTGGCTTGTTGGCGAGGTTGGCTCGTTGGTCGCGAACGTTCAATTTTTTGATACCCAACCCATTTTTTGAGCCCATTTGACCACGGCTGGAATCAGAAATTCCAAGGCCAGCGAGTTAGCGAGGGCGAATACGACGGTTTGGATTCCGTTGAAGGTGTCGCCAGTGGCGTAGTTAATGAGGTTGGCTATGCCGAGCCAAATCAAGAATCCGGCGATGAAGCAGATGAAGATTTGGTTCATGCATTCAAGGTATTTTGCTTCAAAGGGTCCAACAACTAACGTACGTAGTAGAGGACTGAGCCTGTTTGTTGAAATCCATCTTTGATTTCTAGGTTTATTTTGAGGTGGTCTCGCAACCAAAGTGGATAACTCGAGACATCCAGAGGCAACATGGAATCAATAAAGGTCGGTCCTTTATTGCCTGCTAGCAGGGGAAGCCAGCTGATGAAATCCAGCCCCAGTCCAATCAGTGTAAACGATACTTCATCGTTTCGCCTGTTTAATGTCGCGAGATCAATGGCCCCGCCAAGGGCTGTCAAACTGGGCACGCCAAAAACGAGGCGTTCAAAATTAATTTGATAGACAAGGACGCATTTCGTTTGATCCTTAAACGTGATGTACCGAACTAAAATTAACGACCTGCGGTCGCCCTTAAACGTGTGTTGATCAGCAATTCTCAAATTTTGAGGCAATTGGATGCCCTTCAATGCGTCAAAAATTTCGTAGGTGATTGTATCTACTTTAACTGATTTCTCAGGCAGGTAGTATTCCGGTCGGTTTTTGAATTCAACTGTAGTCCACCGATCATAGAAGTAGGCAGAGCACGAGGAAAAAAGCCCGCTTACGAAAAGGAGAACTACACAAAAATTTGGCAGATAGTGATGTACTTTCATGGATGTGAAAATACTTCTTTTCAAATTAGTCGTGGCGATAGCACTCAGTTTAAATACTGTGCGGCTGGGTGCACAGCAACCAAGTAAAACTATTCCTGTACGCTACAAAAATGCCACGTTTGATACCGTGCACTGCTACTATCAAAACGATATGAGCGCAAATCCGCGTATCGGGATTAGCTTGGTAAACGGATTGCTAGGAAATCCAACGTTTAATCAAGAGGGCGGCATCCTTGGACTAAACTTTACCCATGTAAGTGTTTCACCCGACTTATCCTCATTGGTAATCAACGTAGACTTCGGATCACCTTACAATACAAAGGACGTGCTTCATCAGTTGGGATTCACCTTTGAGTCGCATCAGCCGAGAAAAGTATCCAGTTTTATAAAATACGGACCACTAGAACTTTCTTCGCAAGTCGGGGGTCCAAACGGTGCAGTGTTTTCAGGACAGATTATCCAAATTCCAATGACTATGAAGCGGGTTCGCTCGAGATATTGGGGACTAAAACGTGATATGATTTTTATGGCTGGAAACCCCGTGTACCACTCCGTTCTTTTGGGCCTTTCCCAGAGTAGGATTGGTACAACGTCAACGTTTCAAGTGCGAACGCACGGTTTTGTGCGAAGTTTTGAATTACTCAAATACAAGTTGGGGGTTCTGCTGCCCGTATACTATTATTCGGCCTCACCCGAAGATGCCCGGCAACTGCTTCCAATTCCGGGAGGGACGTTTGAAGTTTCTCTGCTCTCTTCGACGATTCTCCACAGACCGTTTTATACTGCATTACGGAACATCGAGTCCAAGTTTTTAGTATCCGCTGGGGCAACTTTGCATCCTGTATTAATTGATTCTAAACCGGTTCTGACCATAGATTTCGGTATTGGTTGCCGCTTGTGGAACATAAGTAGGGATAAGTTTGGGCGCGATTCAAAGACCATGGGTCGTACACTTCATCGTTTACAGAGTAGATCTATTGAACAGCTTTTTTAAGCGATATGGCAAAAAAAAAAGTTGAATCCAACAAAAAACCCGCTGCAGTGCAGCGGGTTTCGGTCTCTTAGTGACCCTGTCAGGATTCAAACCTGAAACCTCTTGATCCGTAGTCAAGTGCTCTATTCAGTTGAGCTACAGGGCCATCTCGTAAAGAGGCTGCAAATATACAGAGAAAATCAAAAACGGCATAATTGTTCCGCCGTTTTATGTGTCGGAATTTGCACGGGTATGCCCGCCACCCTTGAACTAGCCTGCTTTCACCCTGACGCTGCGGCACTTGCGCAGCAGTGGGGGGTGTCGAGAATTGAATACTGCGCCAACGCGTTGGCCGGCGGAACCTCGCCCGAAGCCCACGAAGTGGACCGCGTGCGCCGTGAATTCCGGGGTGTTTTGGGCGTGATGCTTCGTCCGCGCGGGGGAAGCTTCGAGTATTCGGACGCCGAATTCGCTCAAATGAGGGATGAAATTCCGCGCTTGGCTGCGCAGGGCGTCGACTTTGCCGTGTGGGGTGCGCTGACCCCCGAAGGCGAACTCGATCCCCGAATGGCTGATCTGGCCGAGCTGGCAGCGCAGCACCAGCTCCCGTGGGTTCTGCACCGGGCATTTGACTCCGCGCGCGATCCGTTTGAAGCGCTTCACACGGCCCAAACCATGGGCTGCAGCCGCATTTTGACCGGACTGGGCGCCACGTCGCTCGAAACCTTGCTCGCGCTAAAGGGCGAGGCCACGCTCGAACTGCTTCCCGGAGGCGGAATCCGCGCCCACAATGCCGCCCGCTACCTCGAGGCGGGATTTGACCAAATCCATTCGGCGGCACTGCACGACTACCACGCGAACCCTCCTCTGCCCGACCGCGCTGAAACCCTAGCCCTACTCGACCTATGCCGCCAATCCTGATTCTGACCTGGGCTCTGGGGCAACTCGGGTTTAGCGGCCAACCCCTTTTGGTGGCCGACGCCGTGGACGGTCCGGCTTGGGTGCGCTATAAGCCCATGGGGGGCGCAAGCTGGGATACCCTTGGACTGGTTCCGGGTCCGTTCGTGCGCATGGAATTTGAACTTCCTTCGGGCACTCAGGCGGGCGACAGCGTGAGCTATGCCTTCCCCGACCCCGTTGAATTCGCCGCCCAGCGGCAGCGTGCAGAACCCTTACCCTACCCGACCGACAACGACCCGCAGCGGCTGAGCCAGCACCTGCGCAAGCCCGCCGTCGAGTTCGGTTGGGATTTTGCGCGTCGCTCAGTGCGCACCGGAGCCCCAGCTCCCAGCCTTGGCCACCCTCAGGGCCCCATGGCGCGTCCGTTGATTTATGTGGAATGGGTTCCGCGCCCCGCCGGAGGCCGCACCAAGTTCGCGCCCCAGCACCGTTGGGCCCTGACCCACTCGCGGTTGGTGACCGACGATCCCGCTCGGCCGTTTTACCTCGAGATCAACGGGCGTCCGCAGTTTGTGCTGGGCGTCAACGCGGTGGTTCCGTCAGACCCCGTGCTCGAGGAGCGCCTGCGCCTGCGCCTCATCGAAATGTGGCGGGCCGGCGGCAACACCGTGCGGTTTTGGGCGGGCGGAACCTATCCGTCAGAGCGCCTCCTGCGCACCTGCGACAGCCTCGGGCTGATGGTGTGGCAGGACTTCGCCTTTACGGGGACCGCCTACCCGGGCGATTCGACGTTTCGCGCCTGGGTCCGCGCCGAAGCCGAGTACCAAGTGAAGCGTATGGCCGAGCACCCCAGTGTGGTGCTTTTTTGCGGAAACAACGAAATCGGCGTGGCCTGGCGCGCCTGGGGCTGGCAAAAAACCTACGGAATGTCGCCCGCCGACTCTACCCAGCTTTGGGCCAACAACCACTGGATTTTTGACGAACTGCTTCCGTCGGTCGTCGCCGCGCACGCCCCTGACCGGGCGTACCTGGCCTCTTCGCCCGTGAGCAATTGGGGCCGCCCCGAGGACTTTACGCGCGGAGACAACCACGACTGGCGCGTCTGGCACGGAGAGCAGCCCACCTCGGTCCTCGCCGACCGCGTAGCACCCTTGGTGAGTGAGTGGGGCGTGCCGTCGCTTCCGGGTCCGTCGGTCCGCGCCCGCTGGACGGCCGATCCCGCCACCTACATGCTCAGCTACAAGGGCCTTGGGCTGCTCGAGCGCTACCTGAGCAGCGAACAAAATTGGCGCGGAGGTACCACCGGCGCACTCGCCGACGCCTCGCAGCGCTGGCAATCCAAGGTCATTCGCCGCACCCTTCGCGCCCAGCGCCGTGCCCGCCCCTTGTGCAGCGGAACCCTCATCTGGCAACTCAACGACCTCGACGACGCGATCACCTGGAGCCTGATTGATCGGGATGACGTACCCAAACGGGCGTGGTCTGCGACTTTACGCGAGTTTCGTAAATTCTAGTCATGAAAATTCTTGTAGTCAGCCGATACGAAAATGCGGTGAGGCACCGCTCTGAGGCTGAAATCCTCATTGGACTTGCACACCATGGGCACAACATTACCGTGCTTACCGTAGCCAATTCTCCATTAGCATCAGAATTTCAAAAACACGGCATTTTAGTTTTGGACGGGCATCCTACCCAAAAGAATGACCCTAAAGAGGTAGCACGACTGCGCGAACTCATAATTTCTCATGGTTTTGAGCTAGTTCAGCTTTTTAATTCGACGGCACTTTTTGCAGGATTGCGGGCTACTAAAGGGCTGAAGATTAAAATCTTTACCTACCGCGGAGCAAAAGGTCCATATTGGCATGAGCTGCCGCAGTATTGGGGGTACTTCCATCCGCGGGTAACGGGCATCGTCTGTGTGAGCGAATATGTTCGAAGGGGAATTCTTGCCCAGCGGGTTGTTCCGGCGCACAAACTCCACACCATTCACAAAGGAATTCGGCTTGAATGGTTCCCCGCAATTTCTGCGGCAATTTGGCCTTTTGCCACAACGGACGAATCTAAAATCGTACTCACCATTGGGCGCTTCGACCCGGTCAAAGGCAACCGTTATCTGGTAGAGGCCGCCGGCACCTTGAGCAGCCATCACGACGTCCATTTTGTGTTTTTAGGAGCGGGAACAGAGCTCAATTCATTGCAACGATCCGCCAAACAGTTGCGAAACGCTGACCGAATCCACTTTTTAGGACACGTTGATGACGTGCGACCCTACCTCGCAGCTGCGAGCATTTATGTCCAACCATCCCTTTCAGAAGGTTTAGCCAAGTCAATCATTGAAGCCATGGCGTACGGGCTTCCCGTCGTGAGCACGCGGAGCGGCGGAGCCGAGGAGTTGATTCTGCACGAAGAATCGGGCATACTGGTTCCAACACGAAGTAGCACGGCACTTGCCGCCGCCATTGACGATCTACTTCGCCAGCCCACTAAAGCAAAAAGGCTCGGTGATTCAGCGCGTAGTTGGTTAGCTCGGAACCTCAATTCGGATGTGACCGCACAGAAATACCACGAACTCTATACATCTCATTGAACTTTATCCAATCCAACGGAACCAATTGATGTCCGCAATTCGGGTATAACCGGATTTTACTTTTTCTAAGCGATCATAAACGGGGCGGGAAGCACCTCCACCCCACCCTTGGTCGCCACTGCGTAGCTGAATCCGGGCCTCAGGGCGAATCCGCCCACGTGCCCGTTCAGGTCCATGGCGATAAAGCCAATTTGGGTGTCAGCCCAAGGCTTGCCGCGGCGCACGAACAACTGGTGAATTTCGCGCACCGCGTCCTCGCAGGCCTGCTGGGGGCTTTTGCCGGCCTTCATCGCCGCCACCACGCGAAAGGAACCCACCGTGCGAATAACTTCTTCGCCGTGGCCGGTGGCAGTGGCGGCTCCGACCTCACCGTCGACAAACAGCCCCGCACCGATGATGGGCGAATCGCCCACGCGGCCGTGCATTTTAAACGCCATTCCGCTGGTGGTGCAGCATCCGGCGAGCCGCCCCTCGGCGTCGAGCGTCAGCTGGCCAATGGTGTCGTGGTTTTCGATGTTGGGGATCGGCTTGTACTCGGCTTTTTCGAGCCACTTCTTCCATTCGGCCTCTGAATCAGGGACGAGTAAATTCTGCAGTGGGAAGCCCTGTTCGCGCGCAAACTGCGTCGCGCCGTCGCCGACGAGCATCACGTGCGGCGTACGCTCCATCACCGCCCGAGCGAGGCTCGAAACGTGCACGACTTGCTCGCAGGCCGCCACAGAACCGATGTTTCCAAGGTGGTCCATGATGCAGGCATCAAGGGTCACACGGCCGTCGCGGTCGGGGCGTCCGCCCAAGCCCACGCTGCGCTCGCGGGGGTCCGCCTCACAGATTTTAACTCCCAGTTCAACCGCATCCAGGGCGCTGGAGCCCTTTTGCATGGCTTCAAGGGCCGCGCGGGTGGTGTGCTCGGCGAAGGGCCAGGTTCCGATGGACATCGGGCCAAAGGCCCGGGCGCCTGTGGCGCCGCCTCTAGCAACTAGCTGCTGGTCGCGGGCGCCCGTGGCGCCTTCAGCGCCGTCACTAGCAACTAGCTGCTGGTCGCGGGCGCCCGTGGCGCCTGCCGCGTCCCGTGCAATCAGACTGCCCAAGGCCCCAAGGCCGATGGTTTTGAGAAAATCACTTCGGTTCACGACGGCGAAAGGGTTTTGATTCCGGGAGCAAAAAATGCGGAGCCACATTGAATCCGCGCGCCTTTAAGGCCCGGGAACGCTGGGTGGCGCGAATGCGAAAGTCGGGAAGGTCCTCGCTGCGGCGCGGCCCCGTCCACAGCACCTCGGCCAGAGCCAGCTGACGAGGCAAAATCATGTATTCGGCATGCTCGGGAGTCAGCACGTACTCGGTCCAAAGGTTCGCTTGCGCCCCGAGGATGTGCTTGGCTTCGTCGGTGCTGAGTTCCGCCGGAACCGGATTGTACAAATAAACCAACTCAACCGGATTGAATCCGCCAATGGCATGCGGCTCACCCGGATCCTTGCTTTGGTAGTGGTCCCAGTAGCAGGGCGTGCCCGGAGTCATGATGGCGTCGTGCCCGGATTTGGCGGCAGCGATTCCGCCCGCCTCACCGCGCCAGCTCATGACGGTGGCGTTGGGGGCCAACCCGCCCTCGAGGATTTCGTCCCAGCCGATGATCTGGCGTCCGCGGGCGTTCAGGTAGCCCTCGATGCGGCGAATGAAGTAGCTCTGCAAGGTGTGCTCGTCGTCCAAGCCCTCAGATTTGATGCGCGCCTGGCACTTAGCGCAGTCGTGCCAGCGCGTTTTGGGGCACTCGTCGCCCCCGATGTGGATGTACTCCCCAGGGAATAGCGCCAAGACCTCGTCCAGCACGCCTTCCAAAAAGGTGAACACCGAGTCGTTGCCGGCGCAGTAGACGTCGTCGAACACGCCCCACCCCGTGGCGACAGGCTGTTCTTGACCGGTGCAGCTCAGCTGCGGATAGGCCGCGAGGGCCGCACGGGCATGGCCAGGAAGCTCAATCTCTGGAACCACCGTGATGTGGCGGGCCGCCGCGTAGGCCACGATTTCGCGCACCTCATCTTGGGTGTAGAATCCGCCGTAGCGCGTGCTGTCGAAGCGCTGGTCTCCGTAGGGGCCGACCTGAGAGGCTTCGCGCCAGGCTCCGACCTCGGTGAGGCGCGGGTAGCGCTTGATTTCGATGCGCCAGCCCTGGTCCTCGGTGAGGTGCCAGTGAAAGCGGTTCATTTTGTGCTCGGCCATCAGGTCGAGGTAGCGTTTGATGAATTTGACGTCAAAAAAGTGGCGGCAGACGTCCAGGTGCATTCCGCGGTAGGCAAAGGCAGGTTGGTCGCGCACGGTCATGGCGGGCAGCGTCTTGCTGCCGTTCTCGGCCTGGATCAAGGTTTGGATTCCGTAAAAGACGGCGGCGGCGGAACCTCCGGCGACCACAATTTTGCCCTCGCTGACGCGCAGTGCGTAGGCCTCGGCAGGAACGCCTTGCTGAATGCGCAGTTCCGCCGACACCGCCCCAGCCTTGGCGGTGGTTTTGGTCGCGTTCCACCATGTGCGGATGAGGTCTGCCTCCCCCTGAAGGGCCGGCGTCGCCACGACGTAGAGGTTGCCGGCCACCGCGATCGGTTCGCCCTCAACCTCCACCGACTGCGGCCGTGGAACCACCTGCAGCGCTTGGGCAAAGCCCACGTAACTAGTTACCAGTAACCAGAAGCCAACGAGCCTTCTCACGGCTTACGGCTGTACTGGGTGACTTCGACGATGCGTCCGTTCTTCCAGGCGAAGAACTCGGCGAGGTGCTCGTCAAACACCCGACCGTCGGCGTAGCTGCGCTGCTCGTGACCCCGAACCACGACGACGTCCTTGCCGTCGGAGTGCCCGACGTAGTCGATGCCCTCGATTTCCCAGCTGAATTCGGGGGTTTCGATCAAAAATTCATTGAGGCCCTGGCGCGTGACCCACACGTGGCGGCCGTCGGCGGCGTGCACGAGGATGGAATCCACCACAGCCTGGCCCACGGTGGCGGTATCGCGCTTCACATAGGCGTCGGTCCAACGTTCCATGGTCATGACCAATTCGTCTTCGGGCGAAGTCAATGGAACTTCTTCACGGGCGGGCTGGCTGCAGGCCAAACTAAGTGCGACGGCACCACTTACCGCAATAAAGCGAGCAGCATCGATAAAATGAGTAGAGGTCATGGCAAAAGGCTAAAGTGCTAATTCATGGATTGAATTCCACAAATTCACGTCAATTTATGGAATCAATTCCACAAATTGTCATTTTTCACGATCGTGCTCGGATTCCCAGAGCAGTTGATCAAGGTCGTCAGGTGGCGTTCCGCGCTCAATCATCCTCTGAAAGGTTGCGTATGCGTCGGTCGCCGCACCGTAGGCACGTATGCTACGCTCGTCGTTAATCCACACCAGCACAATGCTTCGGTGGGCGGAACTAAATCGAAAAAACACGCGGTAGCGCTGGTACATTTTGGCACGCCGCCAATGCGCAAAGGCGGATCCAAGGCTGTGCCCCACGTAAAACCGCGGATGCCCCGGGTCTGACGGAATCACCTCAAACATGAGTTGGTTGAGGCCGGCAAGCAGTTTGTGCGAACGCACGTCTCCTTTTGTGGCCCGCGCTTGCCACTCTTGAATTCGCTCGAGGACCAGCGGATGCAGCAAAATCCGCCAACCATTCACCTCAAAGCTCATAACCCCTCGTCGAGGTCGCTGTCGAGATCAACGTCAAGGTCCCACTTCTTGAGGTCGTCGTACATGAGCTCGTCGACCGCCACGAGCCGCTCGGGGTACGTCGCCAAATTGCGCTCGAGGGCTTCAAACATCGCTCCGAGAACTTGGTCTTCGCTGGAATCCCTAATAAGTTCCACCCGCCCCTCGTCGGTGAACTGGTAGGAAATTTGATCTCCGGCATTAAGGCCTAGGCGACGCCGTACCTCGGTAGGAATCGTGGTTTGGTAGCGCGCCGTAAGGGTCGATTGAAGTCGCTTCATGGACTCCAAATGTAATGCAAATGCATTAATTGTGGTGAGGTTTCGGTTCATGAAGCAAAGCTCCATTCCGCATCCCGTTGGAGCCGTCGCTAAACGCAAGTACGAGGCTAGTCCCTCCCGCCCTCTTCAGGCTCGAGCCCGTCGAGGAAGCGCTTCATGGCTCCGCCCGTGGTGGGTGAGAGCTGGTAGAAGGGCTGGCCGTCTTTGGCCGGAAGCGATCGCTTTTTGGGATCAACCTTGAGCAGTGCATCCATGAGGTCTCGATCGCTCGAATAAAAGCGCATGTTGCCCTTTTTGTAGGTCAAGAAGAATTCGCTGGCTGGGGCGAGGTGGAGACTGAATTCATCCCCACCACGGCGCTTGCGCAACTCGAGGGTTCCGTCAATAAACCGGTGCACAGGATCGCCCGCGAGGGCCCCAATACCCACCCCATCTTTGCTGCGGAAGGCGCGAATGTTGGCGCGCCACTCAAGGTCGACCTCGTCGATGAGAATGGTTTGGCGGAATTCTTTGGGCAAGCGTTCGTTAAGGCCGGTTTCGTAGTACCGCTTGAGGTCCTTTGCCTCGAGTTGGCGGCGAAGGGCCTCGGCGAGCGCGTCGTTGGCGGGGTCTGAGGGTCCGCCACCCGATGTGGAAAGGGCCGTTTTAAGCGGTTTCGTCAGCTCCTCAGGAAAGAGGAAGTCCATCGTTAGCGCCACCTTGGCGCTCATGCGCCCGCTGCGCAAGCGGTGCTCAATTTGACCGTAGGCGGCCATTTGGACGCGGCCCATTTTGGTTCCGAGCGACATTTGGCCGTAGCCCGTAACCGTGCAGTTTTGGGTATTGAGCTCGAGCCAGTTGTCGGGAGCCTCAGGGTCCGCCACCCGACGCAAGGTGCTGACGATGTACGACTTGCTGCCCTCGTCGTAGTACAAAACTCCGCGGGTGCTAAAGAGCTCGACGGCCACATTGGGGTTGTTGCGGCGCACAAATGCGGTGTAGGGCGTAGTGGAATCCTGCATGAGGTAGATTCCGTTGTAGACCTTGTGCGAGGGGCGGGCGGTGTCGGGATCCGGAAGCGTGATCAAAATATCCACCGGGTCGATGCGGGTGCGGGTGATAATCCAGTCCGTCTCAAGAGCCGGGCACTCGGCGGTGATCCGCACACGTCCGTCCATTTCGAGCTGGGGCTCTTGAGCCTCCATGCGCACGATTCCGTAGTACCTGAAGTACGGACTGAGGTAAAAATCGTCCTTGAGGTTAAGTTCTCCTTGGGCGTACATCTGGTCTGTGCTGTCGACGTCAATGCGGCCCATCGGAATGCGCCACACCTTATTGTTTTGGTCGGTGTAGCGGTAAATAGCGCTGCCGTAGAGATCGAGTCGGCCTTGAATCTTGAGTTCGGCGGAATCCAATTTGTGGTATGCTCCCACCCTACTCGCCAGGATACGAGCGTTGTGAAGCGGCTGCATGTCGGCCTGCTCTTTAATGGTCACGCGTCCGGAATCCGGGTACACCCGGCTGTCGGCGATGTCAATGTTCGGAACCCCAAAGGCATCCAAACGGCTCGGAACCAGCCAAAACTTGGCGCGCGCCGCCAAGAAATTGAGTCCGTCTTGACCGGGGTGTGTGCTGGCCATTCGCGATTCGATACCGCTTCCTTTTTTGAGTGAAAT
>ENA-OUVC01000622-OUVC01000622.1-marine-metagenome-genome-assembly--contig:-NODE-622-length-22653-cov-7.109453_pt1 | contig 22653 bp, 20 predicted proteins | sample MGYA00248622_ERZ508571 | MGnify/ENA primary metagenome ERZ508571 (study PRJEB26236, sample SAMN06267175) | marine metagenome | isolation source: Columbia River Estuary | place: USA:Columbia River Estuary... | reverse complement strand
TGTCAGGGGGTTTTGGCGGCGATGCACCAGATCTGAAAAATCCATTAGTTTACACCCTAATCATGATCAAATTGCCGGCAGTTTCACCGGCCATAATGCGAGGCCATCTAGTCTTATTGACGAATTATGCAATATCTTCGCTGACGGATTGAGGCATAGGTCCGCCTCTGGAGAAGATTTGGCGATACTGAACCCCGCGTTTCCTCGCTAACCAACAAATTGGCGGCAATGGGGGTGTACGCTTTCGCGCTCGCTCTCGCCGAAGAAAATTCTGTACAACATGTTTTCTGTGTCAGGGCCCTACCTGTAAATAGATTCACCATTATAAGTGGTCAGTCCACTCCTGGATAGCTTTGCGGAAGTACGTTTGAAACTAACCCATATTAGGCTGTGGACCCATAAACAGGATTCCCAAAACGGCGTAAGTTTAATTCAATGGTTTCTGGAGGGGGCCTTTGGATGAGCCGATATGAGATGACCGAGTTTGAGTGGCGGGTGATACAACTTCTTTTGCCAAACAAGCCTCGGGTCGCCTGACGCCCATTGGCTTAGAGGGCGCGGAGCGGTGGTTTTTAGAGGCTAAGTGAGGCGGGGTGGTTGATGCCAAGCTAAGGCACATCGAATTTACGCCTCGTCCACTCCATAGCCCTCGGGGTTGCGGGACTGCCAATTCCAACTCGACTGACAGATGTCATCAAGCGTGTGGCCCGACGTCCAACCAAGCGTGTCTCGCGCCTTATCGACGCGTGCGACGCTCGTGGCGATGTCACCCGCGCGCCGCTCTGAGACTTGATAGGGGATTGCGCGACTCGAGGCCCTCTCAAAGGCGTCCACGATTTGCAGAACGGAATATGCCGAGCCCGTGCCGATGTTGAATGCCTCACAGCCCTGATGCTTTGACGCGTATTCAATTGCCGCGAGGTGGGCGCGGGCAAGGTCGACAACGTGGATATAGTCGCGCTCGCCAGTCCCGTCGGCCGTCGCATAGTCATTTCCAAAGACGCTGAGGTGCGACCTGCGTCCGACTGCCACTTGGGCCACAAAAGGCATGAGGTTATTGGGTGTTCCGCGCGGATCCTCGCCGATGTCGCCTGAGGCGTGGGCGCCAACGGGGTTGAAATAGCGCAGCAAGGCCGCCGAACTTTGAGGTTTTGAGCGGCACCAGTCCCGGATGATTTCTTCGACCATAAGCTTTGTGCGGCCATAGGGATTAGTGGGGGCTAGTGGATGCTGTTCGTCGTAAGGGAGATACTGCGGCTCGCCGTAGACCGTGGCAGACGAAGAAAACACAATCCTCGTGCATCCCGCCTGATCCATGGCGGCGAGCAGGCGCAGGGAACCCACCACGTTATTGTCGTAATAGTCGATAGGTATCTCGCTTGATTCGCCTACCGCCTTCAGGCCTGCAAAATGTATGACGGCGTCGGGCTGGAATTCACAGAGTGCCTGCGTCAGAGTGTCTTGGTCGCGAATGTCGACCTCGCACTGTCTGAAGTCGGCATTGGCGAGGCGGCGAACTCGGTCCAACGCCACGGGCGAGCTGTTACGATAATTGTCGCTCACGCAAACCTCGTGGGCGTCGCGAAGGAGCTCCAGCACCGTGTGCGTGCCGATATAGCCGGCGCCACCAGTCACAAAAACTTTCAATTGCCTAACTCCGATGCAGGGCGCGCTCAATTACGGCACGCGCTTCACTTGCCATATCTTCCCGCCCGAGTGCAACCGACACGCACGCCTCCTTCAATTTGACGAGGCAAAGACTTCTATATTATCTCAAACACAAATGACGCCGAAATGCTTTTACCTGGCGCGATAGATTGCATCGGCAAAGTGCAATCCGGCATATTTATGGCGTTGGTGATATGGCTGACCGGTTCCAGACAAATAAAATCTCCTCCTTTGGGAATGTAAAGAACCGATGCTCTGACATCGGCAGACAATCGGATTTGGTAACGCAGTTCTTGCCAACCGATTTTAGCCTTTCCAGTCCAATCGCTAAAAATATTATCAATATCTTGGTCGGCGATGACTTGAGGAATTGTAAAGTCATATCTACCGGCGACTGGCCTATTACCAATCGGAATTTTGCGAGCATCATTTTCCCAAATTGTTAATGCCGAGAATTGCACGACCGCAGACTTAGAAGCGAAAAACGGGTGAATACCTAATCCGCCGGGCATATTGTCAGACCCCAGATTTGTCAGTGTCAAATCAATCGCCAATCGATCAGGTCCCAGTTCTATTTCCTGCTGTACGCGAAATGGCCAGGGCCATTTGTCAAGGTCATAGCTTTCCAGCAAAAGGACCGTCTTGTGACCGGCAGTCTCTGTAACTTCCCACGGGCTCTGCCAACCAATACCGTGATGCGCATGGGGTTCCGGCGGCGCATTTAACGGCAATTGATAGGATTGGTTGGCCCAGCAGAAGCGCCCGTCTGCAATGCGATTGGAAAAGGGTACGAGTGGAAAACATCCCATATCGGTAGCCTGCAATCCCGATTTTCCTGCATCAAGAACGGTTCGGAACATGGATTGGCCATCATATTGCCAGCTCAGAATGCTACCACCGATGTCAGGCCTTAAAACGCACCTACTGAGTCCGTTGATCAGTTCAATCATGGCTTAACTTGTCCGATTCCTGGAGAGCAGCATATAGCTAGAGCACCGATGCCCCGCTTGAAGGATTACAGATTATGATACGAGCCTTACCCCCATCCGGTGTCTGATAGCTACTTTCGACCAGGGCCGTGACCTGTTCTAGAATCTCCAAGGGAACCAACGCAACAACGCAGCCGCCGAACCCGGCACCTGTCATCCGAACGCCGCCCTCAAGACCCAGAGAATTACTGATCATTTTGACCAGGCTATCAATGGGCGGCAAAGTGATTTCGAAATCATCCCGCATAGATCGATGAGATTGCTTCATTAACACGGAAAGTGTAGCAATATCATTGGTTGCCAAGGCGCCTGCTGCAGCCAGTGTTCTGGCATTTTCAGTAACAATATGGCGTGCCCTGCGATAAGTAATGTCGTCGAGATCACCGCGGTCCCGGACCAACCGATCGCTATCGATGTCGCGTAAGGCAGGAACACCGTAATGGGTCGCCGCCAGTTTGCACTGATTTCGGCGCTCGTTATAGGCGCTGTCTACCAACTCCCGTTCTATACCGGAATGGATTACCATCACCGCCAAATCGTCCGGAATGGTTACAAATCTGGTTTCAAGGGACCGGCAATCGAGCAACATCACAGTCCCAGATTGGCCGCGGGCAGAAACCAGTTGATCCATGATCCCGCAGGCGCAGCCGACAAAATCATTTTCCGATTGCTGCGCGATCAAGGCATAATCTGTCGCATCAATCCGGTGAAAACCATGATGTTCGGCCAACGCTTTGATCAATGCCACGCCCATCGAGGCGGAGGATGATAGTCCGGCGCCCCGCGGCACATCGCCGACGATTGCCAAATGGACCCCGCCAACCTGCCACCCGCGTGACATCATGCTAGCCACTACTCCGCGGACATGGTTCATCCACTCGGCTTTCTGGTGAACAAAGCCTACCGACGGATCAAAACTGTCGCTGGCGTTATCATAGTCCCCGGCAACAACCCTAACCCCGGTGCCTTCGCTGGCCCCGATGGCCACAATGGTTTCATAATCGATCGCGCATGGCAGCACGAAACCGTCGTTATAATCGGTGTGCTCGCCAATCAAATTGACACGACCGGGGGCTGCAACCAGCAGATCGGGTTCGCCGCCAAAAGCTTTGCGAAAGCTCGTCTTTGCCCGCTCGATCAGGATTTCACGTCTAGTCACGATAGTGGACATCGCTGACTGCCCGCAACATTTCGGCGGCGTGCTCGGGTGTTAGATCGCGCTGAGCCTCGGCCAGCATTTCATAGCCGACCATGAATTTCCGGACCGAGGCGGATCGCAGCAAGGGCGGGTAGAAATGGGCATGGAGTTGCCAGTGGCTGGTTTCCGCATTATCAAACGGAGCGCCATGCCAGCCCATCGAATAGGGAAAACTGCAACGAAAAAGATTGTCATAGCGGATGGTTAGTTCGCGGATAGTTGCCGCAAGACCGGTTTTCTGCTGCTCATCTAGTTCGGGCAATCTGGCAACGGGGAAACGAGGCAGCAGCAATGTTTCAAAAGGCCAGCTTGCCCAATAGGGCACAATGGCCAGCCAGTGGTCATTCACTACGGTCACACGCTCGCCGGCCTCTGCTTCCGCCTCTGCAAGCTCCAGCAATAGTTTCTGTTTTGTTTCCGAATAGTGTTTTTTCTGCATATTGTCTTCGGCCCGAACTTCATCGGGCACATGGTCGCTGGCCCAGATCTGGCCATGGGGGTGCGGGTTAGAGCAGCCCATCATAGAGCCCTTATTCTCGAATATCTGAACATTTGAATAGACCTGCCCGAGACGTCCAGTTTCACTGCACCAGGCGTCTATCACTTGCGAGATGCCGGCGAGCGGGAGTTGCGGCAGCGACTTGCCGTGATCCGGTGAGAAACACAGAACCTGACATTCACCGCGAACATCTTCTTGCTGGAAAAGCCCGGTCTCGCGTCGTGCGCCGTCAGATACTTTCAGCAGCGCGGGAAAATCATTGGGAAAAAGATGGACGCCAGCAAAGTTCGGGTTTTTCTCGCCGGTTACGCGCGTATTTCCCGGACACAGGTAGCAATCCGGGTCATGGGCGAGCGGGGCCAGTTCGGGCTCCTGTTCCTCGCCCTGCCACGGCCGCAATATTCGGTGTGGTGATACCAGCACCCATTTATCTGCCAGCGGATTATAACGGCGATGCGGCCCTTCGCTCATGGTTCAATCCTCGGTAACAGCAGCCCGAAAGCCGACGAATCTTGACCGATTGCCGAGCATGAAATTGATCATCAGCGAGGCCAAGACCGACGTAACCAGCGTGACAACCATGAAATCGATATAGTGCATGGTGATAATGCCGGCTGGTTCAAGCTTGAACGTGAAGAGGCCATAAAGCGCCACACCCCAGATCACGCCGCCAATCGCCGCTGATGCGACCACGCCGCGGAACAGCAGCCCCACCACAAAAGCAGAAAGGATCGGCATCGAAACAAGACCGTTGAGCTGTTGCAGCAGGTTAATGATGCTCTCGGCATTCTGATAAAGCGGCACGAGAGTAATCGCGACTACGGTCAGCAATATCGAGATCGCAGCGGCGAGCTTCCAGTGATCGTTGACCTCGCCTATAAACTGCTCGTGAAAATCGACTGAGTAGAGCGCTACGGAGCTGTTGAGCACAGCACTGAACGTGGTGATGACAGCTGCGGCGACCATCGCTGCAAATGCCCCCGACAACCATCCTGGCAGAACCTGAGCAACCAGCATCCCATATGCAGCATCATTGACGTCGCCGAAAAGTTTGAACGCGACAATGCCCGGGATCACCACGATTGGGGGTACAATCAGAATGCGAATGGCTGCCGCAGCCATTACCCCCCTTTGCGCTTCCTTGACTGTGGGTGCAGCCATCGCCCGCTGGGTTATATTCTGGTTGGTCGACCAATAGAATATCTGGATAAAAATCATGCCAGTGAACAATGTGTGAAACGGTATCGGCGAGTCCGATGCTCCGATCATGGTCAACCGTTCAGCTGGAACTCCAGAAAGATCGAAATCAACCGCCGCTAACGCAAGAATGACGATCAGCATGGCTAAACCGAGAACGCCGATGCCAGAATATGTATCCATCACCGCAACGGCGCGTAACCCTCCTAATATTGCGTAAGCTGCCGAAATCACCCCAAGGATGATTGCAAAGTAAATGAGACTGATCTCGGTACTGAAGAGCGATTGCATGAACAGTCCCCCAGAATACAAAGCAGCGGGCAAATAAATCAAAACGTTGCCGAGCAGAAAGAGCGCCGAAATAAGCGTCCTGATACTCTTGCCGTGATAGCGCTTCTCAAGCAGCTCGGTCACCGTCGTGCAGTTGTTCCGGTAATAGATGGGGACGAACACATAAGCGAGAATAAGCAACCCGAAAAATCCGCATATTTCCCACCAGGCAAGCAACGCCATCTGGTTGCCATTCATACCAACCAACTGGTCTGTTGATAAGTTTGTGAGCGTGATGGACCCGGCTATAAAAAGCCAGCTGAGTCCGCCGCCTGCGAGAAACACGTCCTTACTGGAACCGTCATGGGCTTTCGACTGGCGAACCTTTAGCCACGTCGCGATGCCAATGAACGCTGTAATGGCAATACAGACTAAAATCTGCGTTCCGTTTGAAGTCGGAAAAACCTCTGGCATCTGCTCACTCCCCATTTGACGGCCAATGGATAGACCTTATTGACGCTTTATAAAATTGTATCTTAATGACCTGAAATGCAAGTTGTTTAGATTTGAACCCATAGCCCTGGCCAACGTAGGACCTTTGTATGACAGCGTCGATTAAAACCTATCGGTTGGACGGAACGAGCACCAGCATTGTCTTTGCCAGTGACGGGGACATGATTGACCTGATCTATTTTGGTCCGGCGCTTCCCGAAAAGGAGGATCTGACGGTACTGGCAGCCATCAGCCAATTTGGTAGCCATGAAAACCAACCCGAGAACGTGACAGTTGGCGGTCTGCTACCCGAGGTTCGAAACGGATTTTCGGGCAAACCTGCGTTAAAAATCCGGCAAGGCGTCACCTCCGTAGATACCTGTTTTGAATTACTCGATGTAACGTGCACCGAGGACAGGCTGGTTGCGACGTGGAAAGATTGCGTCTGCCAAGTGCAGGTGTCGGCAATTTGGCAAGCTTGCGATAGCGATGTCTTCAAATGTCATTATCGATTGTCAAACAAGGGGAACGAAGTAATATTTTTGGAAGCGGTGCCGTCGCTCGTTCTGCCTTTGCCAGCTCATTTTACTGAACTGACAAGTTTTCCGGGTCGATGGGCGCGCGAGATGCAGGCGACGAGGCACCAACTGGGACCAAGCATGATCGAGATGCGATCAAGCGGAGGGAAGCCAGGATTTGACCCTGGCAACTGGCTCATTTTCCATAGCAACATCGACAGCAGCATATTGGGTTGCCATCTCGCTTGGAACGGCGATCACATCGCGCTTGCTGCCAGAGATCGTGACGGACAAGCAACGGTTCATTTGGAAGCGACTCTTGATCGCAATGCCGCCGATCTTGTCCCTGGTGGCGCAATGACAACGCCAGTTAGCCTATTGTCCTTTGGCTTGAACGAAGATGAGTTCAGCCATAATTTTCACCAATATGTGCGGAAGGAAATACTGCCACTCCGTTCGGGATGGGGACCAAGAAAGGTCCATCTGAACAGTTGGGAGGCGTTGGGCTTCAAACTTTCGCAAGCGGCGTTGATCGAGCTTGCTAACGAGGCATCAGCACTTGGCGTGGAACGGTTCGTACTTGATGATGGCTGGTTCAAAGGACGACGAAACGACAAGTCGGGAATCGGAGACTGGGTAGTCGACCCAAACCTGTTTCCCACAGGCCTTGGGCCGCTCATCGATCATGTTCGAATGAAAGGCATGGACTTTGGCCTTTGGATCGAACCGGAAATGGTATCTCCCGACAGTGATCTTTATCGCATGCATCCCGACTGGTGCATCCATGATGGCTCAGAACGTCGCCCGACCGAACGAAACCAGCTGGTGCTCGATTTATCCCGGCGAGACGTGATGGAATATCTCTTCGCAGCCATAACTGATCTTCTCGCGAATAATAACATAGCGTATCTGAAATGGGATCATAACCGGCGGCAGTTTCCCTTGGGTGCTGGCCAAACCGAGGGCTATATTGAGCTGTTAAATGCAGTAACCAGCGCGCATCCCGACGTCGAAATCGAGCATTGCTCAAGCGGCGGTGGGCGTATTGATCTGCGAAGCCTTGCAATGGCGCATCGTGTCTGGCCAAGCGACAATAATGATCCAATAGAACGCCTTCGGATCAACCGGAGCTGGGCCCGTTTTCTGCCGCTAGAAATAATGGGAAATCATGTCGGACCTTCACCCAACCCGATTACCGGGCGCAGAACGGACATAGATTTTCGCGCTAAGGTCGCGTTGTTCGGTCATATGGGTGTGGAGGCAAATCCGGCAGACATGGATGCGCAAGAGAAAGCGGTTCTGGCCCAGCATATCGTTCTTTATAAAACTTGGCGCGAAATATTGCATTATGGCAAGCTTTATCACCTTATTCATGACGACAGCGAAATTTATGGCCAGATCGTCGTGTCCGACGGGAAGGCTATTGCCTTTGCAGCGCAAACCGGTTTCGCCGAAAATTTCAATGTTACGCCCTTGCGATTTAAAGCGTTGGACAGCGATGCGTTTTACCGGGTTAAGTTGCCCAAACCCTGGCCTCCCAAAGCCAGCGCGTATCTTGCCAATCCGGGTATGTGGGAAAATGGTGTGGTTTTGAGCGGAACGGCGCTTTTGGAAAAGGGATTGTCCCTGCCGCTTACCCATCCCGAAACGGCGTGGATTATCACGTTCGAAAAGGAAGCCGTCACATGAGGTTGGGTTGCTGCTATTATCCCGAACATTGGCCGGAAAACCTCTGGGCCGAGGACGCTCTCCGTATGGTCGAGACCGGTCTTTCGCAAGTACGCATCGGGGAGTTTGCATGGAGCAGGATCGAACCCGATCCGGGTCAATTCGACTGGGGATGGCTCGATCGTGCGATTGAAACACTCCATTCTGCTGGGCTAGAGGTCATTCTGGGCACGCCGACCGCAACGCCGCCAAAGTGGCTGGTCGATACGATGCCTGACATGGTAGCGACCAATGAACATGGACACGCTCGCGTATTTGGATCACGGCGGCACTATTGCTTCAGCCATCGCGGTTATCGCGCTGAAGCAGCTCGGATCACCCGGGCGGTAGCGAACCGCTATGGCAAGCATCCGGCTGTAGTAGCTTGGCAGACTGACAACGAATATGGTTGCCACGATACGGTGCTAAGCTTTTCCGACGCCGCGCGGCTGGCTTTCCGGGAATGGCTGGCAGCCCGCTATGGGACAGCGATGGACCTCAATCGCGCGTGGGGTAATGTCTTCTGGTCAATGGAGTACAGAAGCTTCGACGAGATCGATTTGCCCGGTCTCACGGTGACTGAGGCAAATCCAGCGCACTGGCTGGCCTTCCGTCGCTTCGCCTCGGACGAGGTGGCAGCCTTCAACCGCAGCCAGGTTGAGATACTTCGCGAACTCTCGCCCGGCCGCGATATTGTCCACAACTACATGGGCTTCTTCACCGAGTTCGATCATCACACGATCGCGGCCGATTTGGACGTGGTCGGCTGGGATTCCTACCCGCTTGGTTTCCTAGACAGCTTTCCATTCACCGAAGCCGACAAACTGGCATATGCCCGCCAGGGCCACCCGGATATAGCTGCTTTCCATCATGATCTCTATCGCGGTTGTAAGCCGAGCGGCCGCTGGTCGGTGCTCGAACAGCAGCCTGGCCCCGTTAACTGGGCAAACCACAATCCTGCGCCGCTGCCTGGTATGGTTCGGCTATGGACGTTGGAGGCTATGGCACATGGAGCTGAATTGGTCAGCTATTTCCGCTGGCGTCAGTTCCCGCAAGCGCAGGAGCAACATCACGCAGGACTTTTGCTACCTGATAGTGAACCAGCCCTCGGTCTTGCCGAAGCCGCACAGTCAGCCCGTGATATCGCGATGCTGGGGCCAGTCGGCGATCCGCCTAAGCAAGTCGCACTAGTTTTTGCTTATGATGCGGACTGGGTCACCAAAATCCAGCCACAAGGTAAAGGCGTCTCTGCGCTGTGGGCTGCCTTTTCTTGCTATTCGGCACTTCGAAAACTGGGCCTCGATATCGACATCGTGCCTCCGGGCAGGCCTCTCGATGGCTACGCTCTGGTGGCCTTGCCTTGCCTGCCGATTGTGCCTGATTGCCTAGTCGCGGAACTAAAGCGGTTTTCTGGTCAAATTGTAATCGGACCGCGAAGCGGCAGCCGCGATGCCGACTTTGCCATTTCCGATGGCCTGCCGCCCGGCCCCCTGCGAGCGCTGTTCCCCGGTAAGGTCGTAAGGGTGGAAAGCCTGCGTCCAGGCCTGACACATCCCGGCAAGGATTGGGAGATTGAGCGATGGCTGGAACATCTTGAAACTGCCGCCGAACCTGAAATGATTGCTTTGGACGGCACGGTTGCATGCTGGCGCCATAGGCAAGTGCGCTATATGTCGGCCTGGCCCAACCAAGAAGTTGCACACGCCGTACTAGCGCGCGCAGCCAAAGACGCCGGCCTTGCCACACACGCTTTGCCCGAAGGCCTCAGGCTGCGTCGAGCCGGTGAGAATACGTTTGCCTTCAACTATAGTCAGACACCGGTCCACTTACCGGACACCGTAACTGGCCATTTACTGCTAGGCCAAAGAACCCTTCACCCGGCCGATGTATCGATACTCAAAGCCAACTAAGTCCTCTGCTAGCTCAGCAATCTTCATGGCTTGACCCTATAGGTACTACAGGGTGTAGATAGATCACCGGATCTAAATCTGCCGAGAAGGAAAAAATGTTTATCAAGCGCAAAATGATTGGAGGGACGCAGTGAAAGTAGATCTCTCAACCACAATAAACCTTCCCGCCGAGGCTGTCTGGGCGGAAGTGCAGACTGCGCCGTTACTGATGCACATTGCGTGGCCGCTAATGCGGTTTGTGGCAGTAGGTAAAGAGCCGCGTAACGCATTCAAAGATGGTGGCCGCTATCTTATGAAACTGCGCCTGTTCGGTTTCCTGCCGTTTGGAACGCAATGGATCGTAACCTCGCTGCACGAACCTGAAAACGGCACATGGCCCAAGCGCCTTCGCGACGACGGCCACAGCGCGATGATCAGGAAATGGGATCATTGGATTACGGTTGCGCCAAATCCAGATGGTGGCACAGATTACAGAGATGAAGTCGAGATTTCGGCAGGTGTGCTGACCCCTTTTGTTTGGATCTTCGCGCAACTTTTCTACCGACATCGGCAGCGACGCTGGCGCGGGCTTGCGGCTACGTTGCATACCCGCCGTCTTATCAAACATGAGATGTCAGACTTTGAGAAAGCCCGCTTAGAAGGCGATAGGGACTCCGCATGGCGAGCACTCGAACGCGCACATATCATCTCGCAGCCATTTCTTGGGCCTCATCTTGGCAATCACCGGGCAATGCTGAGATATGCAATCGAGCAGCGCGATTGGCGTGAAGTTATGGGGCAGCTAGTCAGGCTTGCTCTTGCGCCACTAGGCGCGCTGACTGGACGTATTCCTATCGGCAACACTGGACGGTCGAACGTCAGTGCGTTTCAGCAAATGCATATTCCAGATGATTTGCGCCGCGCAATCGAACGCAAGCTACGGTGATGAGCGAGTGGCGGCTTTTCGAAGATAATCACTAAGGGCCGCCTTTCAGCATCCCCCCACTTTCGGTCATCTGTCTTTATAAAATTGTGTCTGCTTTTGGTTGTTTCAACCAGCATCGAGAATGTCTGCAACTGGGCACAAAGCTGCCGTTACGGTCCACAAAAAGTTTGTCATGTTGGCTGCACAGGTTTGATGTTTTTATACACCCGCCAACTGAACCAGCTGAACCGCCTTCCCCATCCTTGAAAAATGCCAGCTCAAAAACTAGCTGATAGAGTCGATCTGGTCATCGTAACGGCCATGCGGAAAGCTCGCGATCTCGGCCCGAAGATCCTCAAGCCAAGACGCCCGCTCAGGCAGCCAAACATGGCCAGCTTCGATGCGGGCTGATTGCGCATGCAAACGGGTTATTTTGTCATCTTTTGGCAGGAACGCGGTTGGATACGGGATGCCATGATGCTCTGAACGAAGCTGCTGGATGAGCGATGTTCCTGACCCTTTATCTTCAATGATGATATTGCGGGCGTTCCACTGGATCGCCAGTTCGACAATGCGTCGCTTTAGCGATGGAAAATCTCGCCGCGTCCGATCGACATCGAGAAGATATAGGACACTTCCGACCGCGCCCCATGTTGTGCATACGCTAAAGTCATGCTGTTCGTCCGCCTTTGAGGCTGTATCCCATGACTGGCAGATGGTCATTGCATGTTGCGGTGGCGGAGCCGCGTAGCGCTTGAACCAGGCCCACTTCACAACTTCGCCGTCGGGCGGAACTGGGCACTGTTGGTACTGCGCCGAGAATATCGTCGATCCTAGTGCCAGCTTAAGCCCTTCAAGGACCGCCAGCGGTTCACGCATAGGATGGAGGATGTCACCTGCGGTGCGTTCATGCACCTTGCCTGGCCCTATCGGAACCTGCGCATCCTCCTCGGCAATTGCCGGCAATCTCAGTGTAACCCAATCGTCGAGCTCCTCAACGTGCCCTGCAAGGTCGTCCATGTGCAGGCGCTGCTGGACGAGAATGATTGCGTCTTTCGCCTTGTTGTTAAGCCGGGATAGAAGGGTTCGGCTGTACCATGCGTTGACGGCCTCACGCTTTGTCTGCGACATCGCATCTTCAGGCTTAAGCGGATCATCAATGATAATGAGGTTGCCACCGCGACCAGTAAGTGTTCCTCCAACCGATGTTGCATAGCGGTAACCGCGCCTGGTGGTTTCGTAATTGCTTTCCTGGTTCTTATCGGCGCTTAGCCGTGTCTCTGGAAAGAGCGCTTTGTACCATGGCGCCTGCATGACAGCGCGACAATCCGCCGCGTGCTTTGCAGCAAGGTCGTTGGAATAACTGACCGTGATAATCTTGGCGGTCGGATCATGGCCAAGGACAAAGGCTGGGAATGCGACGGAAGCGCAAACAGACTTGAGCGAACGCGGCGGCACCTCAATCTTAAGCCGACGGATTTTACCAATCCGCACCAACTCCAGGTGATAACAAAGGGCCTCAAGGTGCCAATTGGGCAAGAACTGTTCACCAGGGCTCACGGTCGTAAATGCCTTTCGCGCAAAGCTATGCAAATTGCGACGCAGCAGAGCATCGAGAAGCCGGCTATCCATTGTGCTCATCGCTATGTCCCCCGATGTCAAACAGGCCTGCATCCCGCAGGATCGCCGCATCTTCGGCCAGCAGCGCGCTCAGGCTTTCCTGTCCCTTGTCGTCGGCATGGTGAACTTGATGCAGATTGATCAGCAGCTGCAAAGATTTGTGGTCTCCACCCAGCGCCTTTTCACGAACCCGCCAGACAAGTGCGGTCATCGTACTCACATTTTTGCGCCGACCGTTGACCGTTACGGGCACCGGCATTGCCATGGCCCGCGCAATCTCGCTGGCAAGGTTGCGTTGACCCTTTGGGCGCCCCTTGGGGTTACCTGAATGGCCAGGCTTAAAGCGGCTGTGCACTGGCGGTCTGCCATAGCCCACCTTGCCTTCGTCGTTGTCGTCGGTGTCAGACATGGTCGCCTCCTATCCCAGCCGATTGCGCACGCTGCATAAATGACTGGCCTGTTGGCACGTGAACGGGTGCTTCACCAAAGGTCGCTTGATAGCGCCGCAAGATCACATCGCAGTAAAGCGGATCGAGTTCGATAAGGCGCGCTGTCCCCCCGCTATGGGCAGCAGCGATCAATGTCGTGCCAGAGCCCCCGAACCCATCAAGCACAATCTCTCCTGGATCGCTGGCATCGCGCAAAATGTCGCAGATGAGGTCCAGCGGTTTAACCGTCGGGTGCCAACCAAGCTCCTCCTCGCGCCCCGCTTTGAAAGTGTTGGCCCCGGCATAGGTCCATAGGTTCGAACGGTGCCGGCCATTGGCGCCCAGCTCAACATTGTTAACATGGGGACGCTTACCCTTTTTGTAGACTGCGACCAGCTCATGTTGGGAGCGATAAAGCGAACCCATACCCGCATTGCTCTTTGCCCAAACGCACAGGTTGAGCCAGTCATCATAGACAGCCTGACCGGCACTCAAAAGTTCGGGCAGATGCCGCCAGTCCATAAACACATAGTGCAAGGACCCATCGCGGCTGGCCCTCGCCATGGCTTCCAGCGATCCGCAAAGAAACTGCGTAAATTCGTTTGAACTTAGCTCCCCTGAACCTTGAACAAACTCGCGGTGTTTATTGCGACCAAGTCCCGAAACATGCCCACCAATCTTCACAATATAAGGCGGATCAGTAACCACGAGACGGGCCTTCTCGCGGCCCATTAGCTGGCTGTAGCTCGCAGGATCCAAAGCATCCGCACATAACAGGCGGTGCTCGCCCAGCTGCCACAAATCACCAAGTTGGCAGACTGCCGGGCCTGCGGCAGGCTCTTCGATACCGTTGTCTTGGACTGGAGTGGCGCCAGCATCGATGATGAGCCCGACTTCACGCAATTCAAAGCCGGTGAGTGTTACGTCAAATTCAAGCGCACCAAGTTCGCCAAACTCAATTGCCAGCAGCTCCCGGTCCCATCCGGCTTTCTCGGCCAGCCGATTGTCGGCAATAACATAAGCCCGCTTTTGGTCTTCGGTTAGCCAATCCACGCACAAGGTGGGAACCTCGGATAGCCCCAACATGCGGGCAGCGGCCAGTCGGCCGTGTCCCGCGATCACTTCGCCCGACGAATCAACCAGCACTGGATTGGTGAAACCAAAGGTGGTGATGCTCCGGGCCAGTTGCCGCAGCTGCTTCTTGGAATGGGTGCGTGCATTGCGGGGGGCTGCACGCAGGGTTTCGATACGGGTAAGTTTAGCTTGAGGAAGGCGCACGTGCGCCGGACGCAATGATGGTGACATGGCAAATCGCCTTTTCGAACAGAGGAATGAGAGTTCCGAACTTCGCAATGACGTCCACAGGACACGCCTGGCCGAACCAGACTGTCATTGCTCACACTTCGGTCGAGGCTCAGCCTCTCATCGGAAGGCACAACCTTCCTGTGTTCGTCGGAGCGATCCCCGAGTGGAGGGCTCAGACCTCAATCCCAATCAAGCTCTGCTATAAAAGGGATCAATCATCCTTTGATGACTGGAGTCAGTTTACACGTCAGCGAGATACCACGCAAGTATCCCCGGACAATTTGTTCATCGTAAACCCCTGAAAATACAAAGAGGATTTTACAATTTCCCTGTTATGGCGAAATGAATTCCCTGTTTTTCATTAAGCGAATTTGCGTGCCCGAGGCACGGAAACCTTCATTCCCTAACAGGATCAGCAGCAATTCAGGCGCCCAGAATGCGATATTCCCTGAAAAATCCCGTAAATCAGGGAAAGTCTTACCAGAGACCAGTTCGCCCCAGACTGCACCGCGCACCAGACAGCTGTTTTGGCTTTTTTCGTTATTCCCAATCACATTGCAAAACCATTGGTTTTTTTCTAACTTTTTGTGCCTATCCAGCGTTAGGCATTCCCTTTTGTTCTTCCCTAGCCCGTCTCACTTGGGGGCATATTTGGGGGCATATCGCTTAATCGAACTTTGGGGGATTTATGCCATTAACGGTTTTGCAGATTGCCGCATTGCAACCACTTGATAAGTCTTACCGCAAGGCAGACGAAAAGGGGCTATATTGGGTCCCGGGAACATGGTGCAATTATCGGAGGCCATGTGCATATCTTGCTGCACTTACCGAGCGGTTACATCTGGCAAGGGCGATGAGTGTAACGATGGATAGAGCGCACATCAGATAGGCGCTACCGGACCGGCACAATAAAAACGACCCGCTTGGGAGGCGCTGCCAAGGCGCATGAAAAGAACCCGAACCTATATCTTGCAAAACTTGCGACAGATGTGGTCTATGTTGTCAAAGGCACTTGCCCAAAGACTGGAGCGGTGTTGGGGCTTGAACGCATAAAGGCCCAAGGCCGTGTTATAGGGAAGCGCTGCGGACGGTCGGTAAGTCTTGGTACTTGCAAGAACAGATTTTTTTTGACAGGCTGACGAATAGCGTTTTTGCCGTCAGAGGTGTTATGAAAAAACTGATTGTCATTGCTGCTTTGCTTCTACCCAGCGGCTTGAATGCCCAACAGTACAACATGTTTGGGGCGATTGCCTACTCTGAACAAACCGGGGCCCATGGGTATTCATATAATCACCCATCTCGAGCTGCCGCAGAAAACCGCGCTCTGAAAGAATGCTCATCCCGTTCTCAGGGTTGTAAGGTCACCATCTGGTTCCGGAATGCTTGCGGCGCGTTGGCTCGGGGCGATACCGGCTGGGCGACAGCCTGGGCAAGAACCAATATTCTGGCAGAGCAGCAAGCGGTCAGAACCTGCAGCCAATATTCCGAAAACTGCTCGGTCATGAGATGGGTGTGCACAAATCGCTGACTATGCCTCGGTTAGAGAAGCGCCTGAATTCCTTAGAAGCGCAGAAGGGTCTGCTATAAAGATTTCGCGGCCGGGAATTTGTCATGCTCCGGGGACATCATATTATACCCAAACGATCAGCGCGGACCACTCCATAGGGCGCAGGTCACCTTGAAGTCTCCTAATCGCACCAGGTCTCTGTGTAGGTCACGAGGCGTCCAGAAAGGGTCCGCTCGGTAACTTCCTGATTATAGCATCTCGGCGCGTAAGTGCGCTCGGCATCGTAAACCTTACGGGTGTTGCGTTCCGCGCTTTTCGCTATGGCAGCTCCTAAAATCACGCCGCCAATAAGCGCCAATACCTTTCCGCTGCCATGCCCCCGACGGCTGTGGTCGCGGTAATCAGAGCGCCCGCGGTCAGAATTATAATGGTTTCCATAACCGGAATTATTTCCATTATGATATTCACCCCTGCCGCCAGCTACCGCAGGCGTTGCTATCGATAAGCTTAGAAGGACCAGGAAAATCTTTTTCGACATATCGTCCACCTCTCCAGAACAATGACTGTAAATCTTAGTATTGTGGGCATTACCTAATTCTTTACTTTGAATGGATTATGAACAGAAATTTATCCAACTTTACCAAAGGAATGAGGCTCCTGTGCCTTTCCCGACGGGATGGATTCCTTAGAATTGACTGTATTCAAATTTGTGCGGGTATTTATCTAAAACAAAAGATTGCATGGCAAAGTCCCCTAGCCAGGCATTGGGGTTGACTCTAGGCCTGAATAGGCGGGACAAGCCTAATATTCGCTGTCGGTGACACCCCGTCCCGCTCCTTTGCAAAATCGATACAAGGCGCGTCAGCATTGGTATCACCTAAAATCACAAACATTGTGTCTTCCCTCACGCCCTATCGCTCACGCTCCAAAAAAATATATCCGTAAAGTGTAAATAGCATTTTAAATGCCCGAAGCGGGAAAGATTGATATTGGCATCACCCAGTAAATTTTTCAAAAATTACGCCTTTGACTTGTCAGTTTTTGATGATTAGAAATTTTAAATTGTGACTGTTATTAGGCCTAGAGCAAAGAGAAGCGATCCAATGAACTGTTTAAAAATAAGTCATATTCGATTGCTAACTGTTTTGAAGCGGTCATTAAAATCTTCTCTCATAATGTTAATGTTTGTTCCGCTAAACATTGAAAATTTGAAATCTGAGCCCAATCAGGCCAATGTCTCTGATGAAAGCTCAGCTCGACAAAAACATTACCGTGTCCTCGCAGTTGGCGACGTGATGCTAGGAAGCGATTGGCCTAATGCGATTATGGATCCCAGGGTTACCCCTGGTTCACAGCCGTCAGCGGTGCTTGGAGAAAAACTAGCTTCTCTGTTTACTGACGCAGATATTGTCTTTGGTAATTTTGAGGGCACAATCCATACAAGCCCAATTGGGGCAAAAGCTTGCCAAAACCCTAACGTTTGCTTTACTTTTCGAAGCCCGCCGTTCCATGCGCAATATCTTGCGAAAGTAGGATTTAACATGATGTCGAACGCGAACAATCATGCGCGAGATTTTGGTGAAGTAGCGCGGACAGCGACCTACGATAATTTGACAAAGTCAGGCATTACTGTGTCTTCGGCGGATCGCGATGGAATGCGCTTTGGTATCAAGTCTCTACCCGATGGCACTCGGGTCGTTCTCGTAGCATTTGGTCATAATCCAGGTCTTATGCCGGTTACTAATTTGGCTCGTGTCCGAGAGCTAGTAAAGCAAGCAGAGACGTTAGGAGATTTTACTATCGTTTCTTGCCATATTGGAGCCGAGGGCACTTCGCGACAAAATGTAACACGTCAAAACGAACTTTTTCTCGGTGAAGCACGAGGGAACCCTTGGGCTTTTGCGAGAGCGGCGATTGACGCTGGCGGAGATGTCGTCTTGTGCCATGGGCCTCATGTTCCGCGCGCCGTTCAAATATACAAGAAGCGCTTCATTGCGTATAGTCTTGGAAATTTCTGGACATATGGGCGTTTCAATTTAACCGGTGCTGCAGGCTTGGCACCTATTGTCGATCTAAAAGTGAATAAAAATGGTGAAGTCCATTCCGCTAAAATTATATCGGCCAGGCAAGACAGACCAGGAGGGCCCTACCTTGATGCCAGCAATGCTGCCGCTAGAACAATGGCCGCACTAACAGTGGCTGACATCCCTGAAGATGGGCTCGAGATCTCTGAAAGTGGGGAGATAAAATGGTTGGCCCAAGGCGATTGATAGAAGAATAAAGATGTCTAAATGGCTTAGCGCAAAAAGAGCCGGTGCCGCGAAAGTTTTCTGAGGCCGGTTCGATCCATAATAAAGTTTTATTTTAGAGCATCTCTGACTGTTTTAGCATTTTGGCCTTCATATTTAGGGTGAATAAATCCGAACGCTGGGTAGGCCGTTCTGCCTAATGCATTAATTGGCGTATGCCAAACTTTCACCCTAGACCAATCGCCGCTTTCTGACACGTCAACTGCACGAACGTTTATGTCCACTTCTCCCCTTCCAGTCCAGTTGGCATGGGTGATCAGGACTTCACGATTACTCAAGACTTCGCTTATGGTTGCAACATGCCCCAGTCGCATACCGCCGGTCCCAAAAGATTTTAAAACTAGCACCGCCCCCACTTCAGGACGCGACGACCGATAATAACGTCCAGCAGACTGTTCCCACCAAGTGTGAGCGTTACCGCGAATTTCTATACCTGAAAAACTTCGGGCAAAGGTAACGCACTGCCATCGAACTTTAGCCGCCTGCGCTTCCGACACCATTGCCACGCCCGGCAGACATAGCGCAAATAACGATACTAGCGCCGCTTTTATGAATAATTTAGACATATGGTCTTCAAATATCTAAACCTAAATCCGTCGACTAAAATGCGACCAGTTGCTTCTGAAAAAGGATAAACGACCAGTTGAATTTCAACAGTCGAGGTGCGCAACGGTCTTTGATGGCCGACTTGGCGCCTGCACCGGCTCGTAAGCTTTGGAAGGTAGCATTGCGAAGGATAGTATCCTGTCGTGATAAGCTTGGAGCATTCCTCCTTACTATGTTGAAGCTCGAATGCTCTAAGCTACGCGAGGAACATTATGAGCCCGCGATCTAGCCATTCCTATCCCGTCCGCCGGTCAGTTCATCGCATTTGTATCGATTTTCTTAACGATTGAAGCAACTGAAAGAGCATTCAATAATCTTTCGTTCTGACATTGGTCTAATTGAAGATGAGACGCGGAAATCCTCGCACGGTCAAAAATTTATAGTGCTCTGTGGTACGTGTAGAGCAAATTCGCGCAAAAGTGACATTACTGCATGAAAATTACTGCCTGCATTTCCCTCTCGGCTGCGCTTCTTCTCGCGACCAGCATTCGCGGCGAAGCATTTCATCATTCTGATCAAGTGGTCGGTGCTACCCAGCAGATCTCTGGCGGATCAGAGGCACCGCAGTCGCTTCCGGAAGAAGTGCCAAGCACGTCAAATGTCACGCAGGTTCTCGACGATAAAGAACCCGATGATCTCGAGATGAAACCAGACGCACGCGAATTGGAATGCATCGCAAAAGTAGTTATCCATGAAGCAGGCAATCAGTCCTACCGTGGCAAACTTGCGGTGGCTCAGGTGATAATAAATCGTATTAATGATCCACGATTTCCAAAGACAGCTTGCGCTGTTGTGAAGCAGCGTGGCCAATTTTTTAATGTTGATGCTTACAATCCGTCGCGAGCCAATTCTGCGTGGAGCGAAGCGGTTGCCATCGCAGAGAAAGCGTTAAGTGGGCAAGGCGACAAGATTGTACCTGGCGCGTTGTTTTTCCACTCTGCAGGTGCAAGCATGCCGGGCCGAAAGCTCGTGTCCCGAATAGAAGATCATACCTTCTATAAGTAGCTTCAACTTACAAATTAAGGCCTTGCATCCTTTGAGAGTTGACGTCTTTTTACAACTAGTTCACCATGCGTTACGTCTGTTTAAGAAATTTTCAAAGAAGCGCTACGGACTGCCTTCTTAGAAGCTGTAAAAGTCGAGGTTTGAAGGTTGTCGAATAGCAAAATACAGGACAATTCAGGCTCAGCGGCTGCCCCTGCAAAGTCTAGTTTTTGGTATGATCGGGGAGCTGTGCTCTTTATCGGTATCGCAGTCGGCAGCGTGTTAAGCATCTCCTTTCAAGCGGAGGGTAAGCCCTTCAACTTTCTATTTGAAGATACGGAAGTTTCGGCTTCGGTTAATGCTACTACTGCGCCTGTTAAGGCTACCGAGACACTCGGGCGATCTTGCATTGATAATTTCCCCATGGCCCCACGCGTCCTCGCCGCGCTTAGGGCCGATGCGCCTATCAAAGTAGGCGTATTCGGTGACAGTTTTGGTGATGGCATCTGGGCAGGTGCACTTGCTGAGTTTGGACAAAATCGGAACTTTCAAGTGCTTCGCTTTTCGAAGGCTGCAACTGGCTTTACAACCTACAACACGTCTGACCGTCTTGCAGACGCGCGCCTTAAGACTGCAAATCAACCTGTTGATGTTGCTCTGATAAGCTTTGGGGCAAACGATGCTCAGGCAATCATGGTTGAGGGGCAAGTGGTTCCCTACATGAGCGAGGGATGGAAAAAGGTGATTGGTGGGCGCGCATTGGCCTTTGCTCAACTTCTTCAAGATCAAGGAGCGGCCGTGGCTTGGATAGGGCTGCCAGGGATGCGCAGCCCGAAATTTGATGCCAAAGCGCACAGTATGAACGAGTTTTTCCATGAGCTAATGTGCTCTAATCAGATTGCATTTCTCAATCCTGCGAGCACGACAGAAGGGGCTAACCACCGGTTTTCAAAAGACCTTGTCGATAGCGCGACTGGAAAAAGTTTTGTTGCCCGTGCCGATGACGGCATTCACATGACCGTGCTTGGATACCGATTTATTGCGCGCCCGCTGTTTGATCGAATTAAGGGGCTCCAGGGCGGAGACTGAAATGGACGCACCGATTTGATGGAATGTTCTACTAGGGCTAGACTTAGCCTCGCGGCATTAATTATGATGCTCCTTTCAAATATAACGGCCAGCGCAAGCCCTGCAGGCAAAAATGGTTCGATAACTCCTATGATGTCATCCCCGCCCAATAAGGTGACCGCGAATGGTCCGGCGGGATCGATTACGCAGGAGCCCGAAGCCGACATTCTACCCGTCAAAGGTCAACTCTCGAACGCAACTGCGATCGGTTCGTTTTTGGATCAGCTTACTTATCCATCTGGCAAGAGCCTTAACATTCTTCAGATCGGTGATAGTCACACCGCGGGCCGAAAATTTACCGGGGCATGGCGCTCCGCTTGGCAAGCACGTTATGGGTCTGGAGGCCGCGGAATGATGACCGTCGGAAGTCCATATCGTGGTTATCTAACCCAGGGCGTCACAACCTCCCAGAGCCCAGGCTGGAGAACTACAGATTTGTTTGATAATGGCGCGAGTGGCGACAGGCTACCGCTCGGTCTGAGCGGTTTTACTCTTACCGCAAACTCACCGTTTGAAACTGCTTCACTGACCGCAGATACTCCTGAGTTAATGTTTGATAAATTTTATCTCTGCGGCCTGACCGGCCCGGGCATGGGAGATGTGAGCGTCAAGCTCGGTTCAACTGAGCATCATCTGAGTTTCTCATCGCATCAAGCCGGGGCAGCGTGCTTTGAGGTGCAGGCGCCATCTTTGGTGCAGTCGGTAATTGTAGAAACGCTGTCTGCCCGCCCGGTAAGTCTTACGTCTTGGATGACACAGCGCAGCACTGGCGGCGTCATCCTCTCAAACCTTGGCGTTGTCGGTGCGCGTTTTGAACACTTTGCCCGGACTGATGACAAGGTGATCGAGGCCGAATTGCGGCAACTAAAGCCCGATTTGCTTGTAGTCGCCTATGGAACGAATGAGGGGTTTTTGAGGGAGTTGGATCTGACAAAAGTAAAGAGTGTCATTATCAACCAGATTGCTCGCGTCAGACAGCTCTTGGGTTATGATGTACCGATTTTGTTACTTGGCCCTCCCGACGTGCTGAAGCCGAAATCTAAAGTGCCTTCGGCTGATGAGGCGGCACTGATTAATTCATCCTGCGTCAACGGCATGAGGGTGCCGGAAAACGTGTCGCGGGTTCGGTTGCTTCAGAAGGACCTTGCCAATCAAGAGGGTTTCGCTTTTTGGGATTGGCAGGGGGCTATGGGTGGCCCATGTTCGTCAGTCAGATGGGTATCCAACTCAATGCAAATGAGGGATTATGTTCACTTCACAGCAACCGGCGGAAGTCTGCTTGGAACAGCATTAGCTGATGATTTGGAGAGAGCAAAAGCTGAAAGCGTTTTGAAATAAAGCGGTTGCCATCGCAGAGAAAGCGTTAAGTGGGCAAGGCGACAAGATTGTACCTGGCGCGTTGTTTTTCCACTCT
>ENA-OUVC01000619-OUVC01000619.1-marine-metagenome-genome-assembly--contig:-NODE-619-length-22688-cov-3.989297_pt1 | contig 22688 bp, 25 predicted proteins | sample MGYA00248622_ERZ508571 | MGnify/ENA primary metagenome ERZ508571 (study PRJEB26236, sample SAMN06267175) | marine metagenome | isolation source: Columbia River Estuary | place: USA:Columbia River Estuary... | reverse complement strand
ATTCCCATGTATTTTGATAAATCGTATTTGTCAATTATCTGTTTGAAGATTTGTTGCCTATATTTTACACCTAATGTATTTCTTTTACTAATAAAACCATAACCAAATCCTGAATCACCACTTGTTCTAACAACTCGAATTACTGCCCAAACTAATGCCAATCCCTTAACCGGTGACATGGCCTCGTTGCCGCTCTACATCTTTACATTCTTGACAGCTGGTTTTGACACTGGAAGGGCGCGCGCTTGGGCAGCTGCCTTCTTGTTGCTGGCAGTTGTCGGTTTGATTTTCGGCACAACGCGAGCACTAACATCGCAAAAAGTTAAGTAGAGGGGAATTTAAAGTTGACGATACTAGGAGAAGGCACAATGGATACAAAGATAGCGAATTCAAACATTGCCGTTTTGGATGCTGAGAGTCATCTTGAAGCGCGAAAGATACACGTCTGGTTCAAAGATCGACATGTTTTATCGGATGTATCGTTACATTTCCCAACAAATTCAGTTACAGCCTTAATCGGTCCTTCCGGATGTGGTAAGTCAACTTTCATTCGCACTTTGAATCGGATGCATGAACTGATACCAGGTGCTGGATTAGCTGGCTCAATCTATCTTGATAATGAAGACATCTATGCTCCTGGTGTTGATCCGGTTAGTATTCGATTACGCGTTGGAATGGTGTTTCAAAAACCAAACCCATTCCCAACGATGACGATCAAAGGCAACGTTCTGGCAGGCCTTCGTTTAAGTAATAGACGCGTAAGTAACGAAGACGAACTGGTTGAAAGCTGCCTAAACCGGGCAAGTATTTGGAATGAAGTAAAAGATCGTCTCGATGCTCCAGCTGGTTCTCTTTCCGGCGGTCAACAGCAGCGACTATGTATCGCGCGCTCACTTGCTTTATCTCCTGAAATTCTTTTGATGGATGAGCCATGTTCAGCACTTGATCCTGGATCAACTCGTCGAATTGAAGAGACAATCAGAGAGCTATCAACTGATATGACGGTAGTAATTGTTACTCATAATATGCAGCAAGCGCAGCGAGTCTCAGACCAAACCGCTTTCTTCTTAGCCGAAGAAGGTCAACCGGGTCATGTAGTTGAATTTGGTGCGACCAATGATTTGTTCTCATCACCAAATGATCCGCGAACTGAAGACTATGTAAATGGACGTTTCGGTTAAATCAACACCAATTGTTTACCTAGAAATCACCTAAACGATTCCTGAAAGTGAACTAGCCGTAACCAACAGATGTTGAACTGGATCTGAGCCGGAAAACCCGGCACATTTCCAAAAGGAGAAAAAATGCGCCGCACTCTAGTAAGCGCAGTGGCCGCCGCCGCTGTATCTGCTTCACTATTCGCTGCCGCTCCAGCTCAAGCAGCTGAAGTAGACATCACTGGTTCCGGTTCCTCATTCGCATATAACTTTCTAAATAAGTGTGCGACTCAGTACCAAGCCAAGACAGGAAACAAAGTTTCTTATGCTGCTACAGGTTCAGGAGCTGGCCGCAAGGCTCTAGTTGCAAAGACCGTTGACTTCGCAGCATCGGATTCACCATACGGTTCATCTGAAGCAAAGCCAACACATGCTGTCACATACGCACCTGTAATTGGTGGTGCAATTGCGATGGTATTCAATATCGATGGCGTAAAGGATCTAAACCTTGATGCCGCGACTATTGGTGGAATTTTTGACGGCAGCATCACCAAGTGGAACGATCCAAAGCTTGTTGCGCTAAACAAGAAGGCAAAGTTGCCAGATGCAACTATCACTCCGGTATACCGTTCCACAAACTCTGGAACAACACAGAACTTCCAGGAATACTTGAATGAAAACGTTGGCGGAATCTGGCCAAATGCAAATCAGGCTTGGGCAGGCATGAAGACTGGTGCAAACGTTTCAGTTTCATCGGACATGGCCTACAAAGTAAAGACCACAGCTAACTCCATTGGCTACGTAGACCTATCAGACGTAGATGTAAAGGTTGGCAAAGCTGCAATCAAGGTTGGCAAAAAGTTTGTTAAGCCAACAGTTGCAACTACATCAAAGGCGCTTTCAAAGCAGACCGTTGGTCCTGATGGCACCATGAACATTGACTTCACAAAGAAGGTAGATGGTGGATACCCACTATCAATCGTTACCTACGTGATTATTCCAATGGGTGTGGGTGAAAAGGGTAAGGCAACTGCTGCATTCGCAAGTTACGCAGTTGAAACCTGCAGCAAGAAGCCTTTCAAGGGCTACGCAGGTTTCACAGGAGCAAATCTAAAGAAGGCTGCTTGGTTCGCAAAGCAAGGTAGCTAGTAGTAATTAATAAGTAGCAAAAAGTGTGTGCGATCGCGATTGCGGTCGCACACACGTGTTAGTTAAAGCAACTAAAGAAAGTCGTGTGGACTAGAAATGACTAGAACTAAGAATGTAATTGGATTAGCACTAGTTGCTTTGTTGGTTTCGGCTTGCACTCCACCAATGCCACCGGAGTTTAAGGCTGATCTCGCCGAGCGTTATGTAACTTGCGTACCTGGTGAGGTAGCTGTCTCCACCACCCCCGAACTTGCTGAAGTTACTCAGGCTTGGATAGATGGAGTCTCGGAAAACTGCGCTGATCTTTCGGTATCAATAATCGATCCAGAAGTGGACGTTGAAACCCCAGCAGATATATTCATCACCTCACCTGGACAAACTCCAACATGTACCGCGGTTGCAAGTTCTCCTGTAGGTATTGACGCTGTAGCCGTGACGCTAACAGTTGAAGGATTAGACGGAATAGTCTTTACTCCTGCGCTGCTTCATAGAGCACTTTCTGGTGGAATGTCCTCTTGGGCTGATCAAGAGTTACAAGATTTAAATCCAGAAATCGAGTTAACGGACACACCGGTTGTGCTGCGAGCGGTAACTCGACCACAAGACATTGCATCATTGAATGAGTGGATGTCTCGCCTTGATTCAGTTGGGTGGCCTTCAATTCCAGGTGGATTAGTTTCCGATGAAGCATTCGATACGGAAGCAGTTCTTGCTGAACTTGAAGTGGAAGGAACCCTTGCTATAGTTCCTGCATCGTTCGTAACAAACAATTCATCATTAACGATTAGTATTATGGCTGAAACAGATCTGGAAGCAGTCTCTCTAGATGTAGACACTGTCATTTCAGCTGGCACCCAAATGGTTCCCACAACATCTGGGTCTATCGTTGCAGCCGCATTGGATGCTTCATTACCACCAGTTCCAGCTGCCGGAAACGATGTCGCTTCCCTTCCGTGGCAGGCACTAAATCAATTCACGTTAACCGTTTGTGAAGGCGCAAACGAATTAGCTGGTCGGGCATTTGCTCGGTATGCGCTTCGCTTGGACTCTCAAGGAGTAATGATCACTTCGGGTTACACCGAAGTGCCAGAACAGGTTCGACTGGTTGCAGTAGATGCGGTTTCGATAGGACTGCCAGAGCCATCCGCGCCTCCTGAGGGTTCGATAGAAACTGGACCGACCGAATTCCCATCAGATGACCCAACCGAATTCCCATCTGAAGAGCCGTTAGAAGAAGATGCTGAGGAAGAAACTGACGCTGCTACTCCGGAGCCAACTTCTTAGTTAGCTTTTTAGGAAGCGCTTGGAACTGGTTCTGGAGTTACAGCTTCAGCTGCAGCAGCTGGAATTTCGATGTCAGCGTAGAAGCCAGACTTTTCGTTGATAAGCAGTGACATTGGTGCTGACTGACCGCTACTGAACATAAATGACAGGTTCACAAAAGTTCCTGGCTCTAGTGCACCGGTAACGCCAGTAAGAACAATGCGGTATTCAGATTCAAATCCAACATTTACTACCTCTTTATGTGGCAGTGGAATGTTTACTTCACCAGATACACCCACAGTCTTTGCTGCAGCTACGCCGTCTAGAACATCGTCAGTGGCATCGTCAGTGTTAATGATGGTCATCAAGACTGTGGCACGAGAGGTATCGGCAGGATCAACTACAACTGTGGCGTTGCGAATTTGAAGTGCACCCACGTCAACGCTACGGCCGTTTCCGGAGTCACCTTGGGTATTAGTTGCCGCATCAAAGCCGGTGGCACAACCACTAAGCAGAAGTACTGCAGCGCTTAGGAATGCTGCGACTGCGATGTTCTTACGTGCCATGAAACTAGTCCCCTTTAGATCAAATGCTTATTCAAAAATCTGTTATCCCTAAGTCTACTTGCGTGATATTTCAGGTTTTTTGCAACCATCGCACCAAAGCGCCAAATTGGGAGGTATTAGAAATGGGCCAAAAAACCCATTGTTTTAAGGGTTTTTGTGGCATCCAGGCGGCGTGTCGCGTGGTAGAATTGAGGTTCAAGGCAACCAAAGGATCAATTTAAATGGCCTACAAAGTCGGAGAAACTGTCGTCTACCCTCATCACGGCGCAGCAGACATCATTTCTAAAGAAAAGCGCACCATCAAGGGCGAAGAACGCGAGTATTTAGTACTTCGCGTTCATCAGAGTGATCTGACAGTTCGTGTGCCATCCGACAATTTGGACTTGGTTGGTGTCCGCGATGTGACTAGCCAAGCTGGCCTAGAAAAAGTTTTTGGCGTGCTCCGTATGCCATATGTTGAAGATCCTGCAAACTGGTCCCGCCGATTCAAGGCAAATACCGAAAAGCTTTCCTCAGGTGACGTTATTAAGGTTGCCGAAGTTGTTCGTGACCTATGGCGTCGCGCGCAAAAGAAGCCACTTTCAACTGGCGAAAAGAGCATGCTTGCTCGCGCTCGCACTCAGTTGATTAGCGAAATCGCATTAGCTGAAAAAACTAATGAAGTTCGCGCCGAGGAAGTCCTCGACGAGGTATTGGCTTCCTAATGTCGACTGCCGCTACTGGACGAGTGGCGGCAATTATTCCTGCCGCTGGATCAGGGGTTCGCTTAGGTGCGGACGTTCCGAAAGCATTTCTTGCTTTAGGTGGTCTGTCGTTACTTACTCGTAGCGCATTAGCAATGAGCGCAGTCGCCGACGTTTTGATAATCGCAGCTCCTGCAGATGCATTAGATGAAGCCAGCGCGCAACTAGCTCAAGTTGATGCTGAGATTCATATCGTTGCCGGTGGCGAACATCGCCAAGAGTCAGTTGCAAAGGCCCTACGTATGGTTCCGGAAGATGTCTCAATTGTTTTAGTCCACGATGCAGCTCGACCACTCGTGCCAATTGAAGTGACGAAGAATGTTGTGGATGCAGTTCGCAATGGTGCCAAGGCAGTTATCCCAGTGCTTTCTCTAGTGGACACAATCAAGCGCGTGAACAATAACGGGATTGCGATTGAAACTGTAGATCGAAATCAATTACGCCGAGTTCAAACTCCACAAGGTTTCGATCGAGCAACTTTAGATTTGGCATATCAAAATCCAGAAGTAGTTGCGACTGATGACGCAGGATTGATGGACGCGCTTGGGATACCTGTCTTGACAGTTGCAGGCGATGAACGGTCTTTGAAGATAACAACGATGGCAGATGTGCAGCATGCATTGAGTTTGTTGGAGGCAACAAGTGAGTAACTTGCGTATTGGAACTGGTGTTGATGTTCATCCGTTAGTAAGTGGGCGTCTAATGTCTTTAGCTTGCTTGAGCTGGCCAGATGAAACTTCAGGCTGCGAAGGTCACTCCGATGGTGACGTAGCAGCACATGCTGCATGCGACGCAATCTTGTCTGCGGCTGGCATGGGTGACTTGGGTTCAGTGTTTGGTACTTCAGATCCAAAGTGGTCTGGGGCATCGGGCGCTGACCTGTTAGCCGAAGTGCAGAGATTGATTTCGAGTGCTGGTTGGAAAATCGTGAACGTCAGCGTTCAAGTTATTGCTAATTCACCAAAGATTGGGTCTCGCCGCGAAGAAGCTCAATCTGCAATGTCTAAAGCATTAGGTGGAGTACCGGTCTCAGTAGCAGGCACCACAACAGACGGCCTAGGCCTAACTGGCCGTGGCGAAGGTGTCGCAGCCATCGCTTCAGCATTATTAGAAGCCCCGCAAGATCGGTAACCTTGAACAGTGCGCCTTTATGACACTGCAACTCGAGCAGTCCGAGAATTTACTCCGTTGGTTGACGGCAAAGTTTCAATGTATGTCTGTGGCGCAACCGTGCAATCCGCCCCACACGTTGGACACATCCGTTCCGGTGTAGCTTTCGACGTTCTGGCTCGCTGGTTTCGAGTATCCGGTTACGAAGTAACGCTAGTTCGCAACGTAACTGACATTGATGACAAGATTTTGGCAAAAGAATCTGTAGAAAATCGACCATGGTGGGCAGTTGCTGCGCACTACGAGCGCGAATTCCAAAAAGCTTACGAAATCCTTGGTTGCACCCCACCAACTGTTGAACCACGCGCAACCGGCCATATCACTCAGATGATCGAGTTAATGCAAACTTTGATCGAACGTGGACATGCTTACGCTGCCGATGGCGATGTTTACTTTGATGTTCGCTCGTTTGCGGATTACGGAAAACTTTCCGGACAAAAAATTGATGACTTACTTCCTGCTGGCGATTCCGAAGGTGAGTCACGTAAGAAAGATTCCCGCGACTTCGCACTTTGGAAATCGGTAAAGCCTGGCGAACCATCATGGCCAACGCCTTGGGGTAATGGTCGACCTGGTTGGCACATCGAATGTTCCGCGATGGCACAGGCTTACTTAGGTGATGCATTTGATATTCATGGCGGTGGATTGGATTTAGTTTTCCCACATCATGAAAATGAAGTAGCGCAATCAAAGGCAGCCGGACAAGACTTTGCAAATTTCTGGTTGCACAACGCCTGGGTCACAACAGCCGGCGAAAAAATGTCGAAGTCACTTGGCAACTCATTGGTAGTTACTGAAGTTGCAAAGCGAGTTCGCCCAATTGAACTGCGTTGGTACTTAGCCAGTGCGCATTACCGCAGCAACTTGGAATTTTCTGATAGCTCATTGCAAGAATCTGCAGTTGCCTTCCAGCGAATTGAAAACTTCGTAGATCGCGCGGCTGCAATCGTTGGTGATGTTGAGTTAACCGCATCAGCAATCAATTCAGATTTTGCAAACGCGATGAATGAAGACTTAAACGTTCCGGCGGCTCTTGCCGTACTTCATGAAGTAGTGGGCGAAGGTAATACTTTGCTTTCTAAGAAGGCAGATGCAGCTGGTCTCAAAGGTTGCCTAACCTCAGTTCGCCAAATGCTTGATGTATTAGGTGTTGATCCACTTTCACCAACCTGGGCTGACGACAGCAAGAACGCACAACAACTTGAATCAGCACTTGATTACTTTGTGCAACAATCAATAGCAGTTCGTAACGCAGCTAAGGAAAACAAAAACTTTGATGCTGCAGATGCCATCCGCGATTCCTTGCGGAATGCCGGCATCGCCTTAGAAGACACATCTGATGGTGTGCGCTGGAATCTGGAGAAGTAATGGCTGGCAATTCCAAGCGCAAAGGTGCGATTCGCACCTCCAAAAAAGGTGCAACCGCTGGCTCTGGTGGTCGCGGTAAACAAAAACTTGAAGGTCGCGGTCCAACGCCAAAGGCAACTGAGCGCGATAAGCACCCGGCTGCAAAGCGAGCACGTGCCGCTGAAAGAGCTGCCGAAAAGCGTGGCTCTACTCGCGTAAGCCGTCCCCGCGATCGTGACGGCATCGAATGGGTAGCGGGACGAAACTCAGTTCTGGAAGCACTTCGCGCCAACATTCCAGCAAATGCGCTTTACATGCAGCAGTTCATGGATGCCGATGATCGCGTCAAAGAAATTTTGCAGCTTGCTAATGACCGCGGACTTCCGTTCCTAGAAGCCCCACGAACTGAACTAGATCGAAATACCGATGGCGCTGTTCACCAAGGTGTCGCACTTCGTATCCCACCATATTCTTACCTTGATCCAATTGATCTCCTTGAAGATGCCTTCAATAATGATGAAGCAGCTTTCGTAGTTGCTCTTGATGGCGTGACTGATCCACGTAACCTTGGAGCGGTCATTCGATCATCGGCTGCCTTCGGCGTTGATGGCGTATTGGTTCCAGAACGTCGAGCTGCGGGCATGACTGCATCTGCTTGGAAAACTTCAGCCGGAGCAGCAACCCGAGTTCCAGTTTCCCGAGCCGTGAACCTAACCAGATCACTGGTTGAATTCAAGCGTGCAGGCTGCACCATCATTGGACTTGATTCCGATGGCGACACATTCGTGCAAGATGTCAGCAGAGAGGTTGCAGCTGGTCCGATCGTTTTGGTTGTTGGTGGCGAAGCCACTGGAATGTCTCGATTAGTCCGAGACACCTGCGACATGATCGTCTCGATTCCGATGTTTGATGAAACCGAATCCTTAAATGCAGGCGTTGCTGCCGGAATCGCACTCTACGAATTGGCAAAAATCCGCCAACCGTAAGTGATTCCAAATTAATTTGTTAGCATCAAATTAATGGACTCTTCAGCGCAAGTAATCATCGCGAACTTAACTTCGCCTCCAGTTTTGGCATTTGCTATTGGCCTGCTTGCAGTCTTGGTTAAAGGTGACCTGCGATTACCTGATCCGATTTATCAAGGTCTTTCGATTTACCTCTTGCTTGGCATCGGCATCAAGGGTGGCGTCGCGCTGCGTGAATCTGACTTAAGTGATGTTGCTATACCGGCACTGGCAACAATCATTCTCGGTTTGCTGATCCCAGTTATGGCGTTTTTGTTCAGCGGGAAAATCACAAAGTTAAGTGAAATTGATCGTGGTGCGCTTGCTGCTCATTACGGTTCCACATCGCTGGTTACCTTCACTGCAGCTTTAGTTTTTCTAGAACAGTCTTCAATTCAATACGAAGGATTTGTTACAACACTCCTAGCCTTGCTAGAAATCCCAGGCATCATCGTAGGTTTGATGCTCGGTTCTCGTCACCTTAAGCGAGATGTTTCATGGGGTGAATCTCTACAAGAAATTTTCTCGAGCCGCTCAATTTTGTTGCTAGTTGGCGGTCTGGTTTTAGGTTTTGCTACCGGCGTTGTTGGCTACGCAAAAATCGAACCATTCTTTGGTGCACTGTTTATTGGCATGCTCACTTTGTTCTTATTAGAAATGGGAACCTTGGCCGGACGCCGAATGCGCGACGTTAAGTCAGCGGGCGCGGGACTAATTGTTTTTGCAATCTTGTTCCCAATTGTTTCGGGTGTTCTAGGTGTGGTCTTTGGATACTTATCGGGTCTTTCAATGGGTGGCGCTGCGGTGCTTGGTGTTTTAGCTGCAAGCGCTTCCTATATTGCAGCCCCAGCCGCAGTCAGACTTGCGTTACCGGAGGCGAATCCTGGAATCTATTTGGCGGCAAGCTTGGGAATTACATTTCCGTTTAATTTAACGATTGGCATCCCGCTTATCGTCTTAGTGGCACAGTCACTCGAAGGAATGGTTGGGTAGAAATGTCAGAATTGAACACCGTCTCATTGGTAACGATTGTTGCTGAAATTGCCTTGAAAGCAAGGTTAGCCAAGGACCTAAAGCAGCTAGGAGTGTCTGGCTACACAGTGACTGCGGCAAACGGTGAAGGCCCTAGAAACCGACGTGCTGGTGATGTTGATGGTGGAAACATCATGATTCAGTGCTTGGTATCTCGCGAGTTAAGTGTGAGCATCATGAACCATTTAGAAGCCGAATACTTTGAAAATTATGCGATTGTTGCTTGGGTTAGTGCAGCCGAAGTGATTCGCAAAGAGCGTTATTCATAGGCGCATTTTTGCTTCAAGGATTTATGCACTAATCTTTGAAACTGGTGAACTTACTTAGGTAAGTTTCCCGGCCTCCTTAGCTCAGTGGTAGAGCGTCGCTCTTGTAAAGCGAATGTCATCCGTTCAAATCGGATAGGGGGCTCCAGTTATTTCTAGGCAGTTACCGAAACTTTTTCACCTTTGGGTTTGATAAGTTCCTGCACAATCGCAATGCCTACCAAAACAATTAACGCACCAACTGGTTCGTACCAGTGAAGCTTTTCCTTCAACAAGATCACACCAGCCAGAGTTGATACAACTGGAATTGAATAGGTCACTGTCGACATCGCAATAGCACCGGCACGTTTAACAATTACGAATCCAATTACTAATGCAACTCCAGTGCCAAGCACACCCAGAGCAGTGATAGCCAAAATTCCAGTTATCGGCCACGAAGTGATTACGTGTGGTGAAGCAATGGCAAAAGCGGCGCAGATAGTTGCGCCAATTGTTAGTTGTGTTGCAACAGCACTTATCGGATCAAGATTTAATGGCGTTACATGTTTACGAGTCCAAATTGCAGAGAAGGCGTATCCGATCGTGCAAAGCGCGCATGCGGTGTAAGCCAGCCAATTGGATTGAAAGTTAACGTCCCAAACCCCAAGCAAAACTAGTAGGCCTAAGAATCCCAAGAGTAAGCCACCAACTCGAAATGGGTTTAGCTTTTCTTCCGGCAACATAAGTACTGCCAAAATCGCGGTCCAAAGCGGCATTGTTGAATTAAGCAAGCCAGCGGCAATGGATGAAATGTGATGGATAGCCCAAGCAAATATTGCGAACGGAATTACCTGTGCCATCACTGTGATCAGAGCCAGATGCTTTATGGCTGGACCAGTAACAATAAACTTTCGTCTCGTCACGAGCACAATGATGATCAACGCGAGTGCGCCAAAGCCCATACGAGCAAAAGTCTGTTCGTATGGATCAAGAAAACTGCTGGCTACCTTGATGAAAAAGAATGAGAATCCCCAAATAGTTGTGAGCGCCAGCCAAAGTGCAAGCCAACCTTTAGTGGGGGTAGAGGAAGGATTCACTTGTCCATCTTGTCGTAGCCCTCAATACCACTTGATGTGACACCCCGAGGTGGGGGGTGACAGTAAATTGAGAGGGTCAAGGTTTAGCATTGGGGATGTGAATGAAGTTGCGCGTGCCCTCTCTGCTGACAACTCTGGTGTACTCCCAGAGCGCGATCAGCAGATCCTAGAATTCGAACGCCAGTGGTGGAAGTTTGCCGGCGCCAAAGAACAGGCAATCCGCGAACAGTTCGATATGTCAGCAACTCGTTACTACCAAGTTTTGAACGCCCTTATTGATCAACCAGAAGCTCTTGCATTTGACCCAATGTTGGTCAAGCGCCTCCAGCGTATGCGCGCTGCTCGCCAAAGAGCACGCTCTGCTCGTCGCCTGGGTATCGAACTTAAGAATTAGGTTGTTGCCATGTCTGGCCCACAAACCTTTCACCAAAAAGTAACTATCCCGCTAGTGGTAATTCTGGCCACAGTTGGTGGACTATTTCTTGTTGGCACTCAATTAATGAATTTGAATTCAACTCCAGTAGCTGAAGAACCAGTTCCTGAAGCAAGTGTTTCAGCTGCACCAATAAATCCAGTGCCCGCACCAAGCATTGATGCGTCCGTTGATCCAAATCTGGATGTTAATGGGCGGCTCCCTGTGATTGTTCTTAATGGAACGGAAACTGCAGGCCTTGCAAAATCAATGAGTGATGATCTGCATGATGCTGATTGGGTTGTTGATGAAACCGGAAACTGGACCGGTGAGCCGTTACTTGAGACCACAATTTTTTACCCTGCAGATGGATTAAGTTCTGCAGAGGAACTGGCCACTCAAACTGGTGGCACCTTGGTGGAAGCAACGCCAGAAATGAGTCAGACGGCTTTAACTCTGGTAATTATTCAATAACTACCTGCTCTGTATCAGGACCTGATACGCGAAATTGCTTTTTCCCAGCACCCTGATACAGTTTTTCCACGGACGCCGAAACGCTCCAAAAAACTAAATACACCTCATCCAGAGGGGCAGAGGGAACGGCCCGTTGAAGCCCCGGCAACCACCGCAGAACCGTTAAGGCCTTGCGACACGGTGCCAATTCCGACTAAAGACAGTTCGCTGTTTTTAGTACAGATGACGAAAGGCTTCCAGCTCAATGTCTGTAACACTCGAAAGAATCGATACTGCGCCATTTGGTGCAGCAACCCACCTTGTCTGTCGCGCTTGCGGTGCTCATGCAAAACTTGGCGCAGACTACTCCTGTTGGGAATGTTTTGGCCCACTTGAAGTTGCATATGACTTTGGAACAGTAACGATAGAACAGATCCAATCGGGTCCGTTCTCTTTGTGGCGTTATGCGCCGTTGCTACCAGTTCCAGCAAACATTGCCGAGTCTCGGAATCTAGCTCCCGGAATGACACGGCTTCATCGCGCTGACAACTTGGCAAAAGCGTTGGGCATCACCGGAACGCTTTGGGTTAAGGATGACAGCGGTAATCCAACTCACTCATTCAAGGACCGAGTTGTTGCAGTGGCACAAAGTGCTGGCATTCAACTTGGCTTCAACACTTTGGCTTGTGCCTCAACTGGAAACCTGGCCCACGCCGTCGCTGCAGCTGCAGCACGTGCCGGACAAAAGTCAGTTGTATTGGTTCCTTCGAATTTGGAACAGCACAAGATCCAAGCAACTGCCGCCTACAACGGGCACGTAATCGGAATCGAAGGAAACTACGATGACGTCAACCGCCTTTGTGGCGAGCTAATCGGTGAAGAAGTTTCTGCTGACTGGGGATTTGTAAATGTAAACCTTCGTCCGTACTACGCCGAAGGATCCAAAACTGTTGGCTACGAAATTGCCGAACAACTTGGTTGGAGACTTCCGGATCAAGTTGTGATCCCAGTTGCATCTGGCGCATTGCTAACAAAGGTCGATAAAGGTTGGCGTGAATTTGTGGAACTTGGTTTAGTGGAAAGCAAACCATGGCGAGTATTTGGTGCGCAAGCAACTGGTTGTAATCCAGTTTCAACGGCATGGGCAGACGGTAGCGAAGTAGTGCGTCCAGTAAAGCCAGACACTATTGCAAAGTCATTAGCAATTGGAAACCCTGCCGATGGTCCCTATGCATTAGATGCAGTGCGCCGAACTAACGGAGCAGTTGGCGATGTCACTGATGCTGAAGTAGTTGAAGGCATCCGTCTGCTTGCCGAATGCGAAGGCATCTTTGGTGAGACTTCAGGTGGAGTAACTGTTGCAGTAACTCGTAAGCTTCTTGCTGAAGGCCTGCTTGATCCAACCGCTGAGACCGTAATTGTTAACACTGGCGAAGGCCTAAAAACTCTTGATGCTGTGGCAACTGGAAATGGTTTCTCAGCAACAATCTCTCCAAATGTCGAATCCGTTGCAAAAGTTATCGAAGGTGCCTGATGAGCGTTACAGTCCGAGTCCCAACAATCCTTCGGGCATATGTGTCCGATCAATCGACTGTGGAAGTTGATCCGACCCCAGAGACTTTGCAGGGTGTACTTGATGCACTAGAGGCAATGGCTCCTGGCATCTTGCAGCGAGTGATTTCAGATACTGGCGAATTGCGACGCTTCGTAAATGTATATGTAAACGATGATGATGTTCGTTTCCTTGAAGGGCTAAATACTCCAACTGCTGCAGGAGTTACAGTTTCGATTGTCCCTGCAGTTGCCGGGGGATAAAGGTCGATTATTCGACTGCCCATATAGGTAAAAACTGATAGTTATCGGCGTTTTTCAACAAAGTGGCAAATACCTTGTGCTTATGTGCCGTAGAGTTAATTTCGGTCGAAGGCAAGCTTTTCGTTAGAGAGTAAGACTCGAAGACAAAGATTCGCGAGCACGATGCGAACTCTCACCTTGGTGGGCAGGGAGCAAGACCCGAAGCGGCAAACGTCGCTTCGACCCATTAAGAAAAGAGATGCCATGTTAGGCACAGTCAAGTGGTTCAACCAGGAAAAGGGCTATGGCTTCGTAGAAGTTGATGGCACTGATCGCGATGTATTCCTTCATTACTCAGCTATTGAGGTTGATGGATTCAAGACCCTGGAACAGGATCAGCGAGTTGAGTTCGAAATCGGCGAAGGCCCAAAGGGTCCTCAGGCAGAGCACGTACGCCCGGTTTAAGACCAACACCTTATACAAAAGGACTCGAGATTTTCTCGGGTCCTTTTGTTATGTCCAGGTCAGCCCATCAATCAATGATCGATCGAAATAGGCTAGGGGCATGTCAGATCGCGATGAATTACGCCAGCAGATAATCGATAAAGCAGTAGTGCACGGAAAGGTCATTCTTTCCAGTGGCAAGGAAGCCGACTACTACGTTGACTTACGTCGCGTAACGCTTGATTCCGAAGCTGCGCCAATCATTGGTCGCGTGATGTTAGAGCTGACTAAAGATTTAGATTTTGACGCCGTCGGTGGATTAACACTGGGCGCAGATCCTGTTGCAACAGCCATGCTGCACGCAGCTGCTGCGCAAGGTCGCAAACTTGATGCTTTCGTAGTTCGTAAAGCGGAGAAGGCTCATGGCCTGCAGCGACGTATTGAAGGTCCAGATGTTAAAGGTAAGCGCGTACTTGCCGTTGAAGACACCAGCACAACAGGCGGATCAGTCTTAACTGCAGTTGAGGCCCTGCGTGAAGCGGGAGCCGAAGTTGTGGCAGTTGCGGTAATTGTGGAACGTGCCGCTGCGCCTGCAGTCGAAGCCGCCGGACTTGATTACCTTTACGCTTACAACTTGCCTGATTTAGGTTTGTAGTAAGTCTGAATAAAAGTATTGAGTTAAGACCTGGCCCTACGCTGCTTTAGCACTTCAAGCACAACAGGAATCAAACTCAAACCAACAATTCCAAGTGTGACAAGTTCAATGTTGTCTGCAACAAATTGAATTCCACCGAAAAAGTATCCAGCCAAAGTAAGGGTTACTACCCAAAGGATTCCGCCGATAGTGCTGTAGGTCGCGTAAACGCGAAAGTTCATTCGGGCCACACCGGCCATGCTGGTGATTACTGGTCGAACCACTGGAACAAATCGAGCTAGAACGATCGCGCGTGGGCCGTGCTTTTCAAAAAAGTTTTGAGTTATGACTACGTACTCTTGCTTGAAAATTCGTGAATCCGGTTTATTGAATAGCTTCGGTCCCAACTTCGCACCGGTCCAATAGCCAAGCAAGTTACCCAAAATTGCTGACACAGACATCGCAACAATTGCAATCCAAACTGGTGTTGAAATGAATCCGGTAGCGAGCAGAATGCCCACGATGAATAGCAGAGAGTCACCCGGGAGAACTAGCCCAATAAGTAGTGCACATTCAATCAACAAAATCCCACAAGCCACGGCAAGCGCCAAACTGCCAAAGGGTTTTAGCAAACCTTCAGGATCTAGAAATCCTGCAGCTTGGATTGATGTTGCGAATTCGAATGGGGTAGTTGCAATCACCATATGACTGTACCCGTGACACAATAAGAACGTGGGCAGCGGCAAGCCCAACCCACAGATTTATTGATTCCAGGAGTCTGACAAATGCCAATCGCTAGCCCAGAGATTTATAACGAAATGCTTGATCGCGCCAAGGCTGGCGCATTCGCATATCCCGCGATCAACTGCACATCTTCGCAAACAATTGTTGCTGCAATCCGTGGCTTTGCCGAAGCCGAGAGCGATGGCATCGTTCAAGTTTCATGGGGTGGCGCGGAATTTGCTTCCGGTCAAGGTGTTAAAGATATGGTCATTGGCTCAGTTGCGCTTGCTGAATTCGCGCACGCAGTAGCCAAGGGTTACGGCGTAAACATTGCACTTCATACTGATCATTGCCCAGCTGAAAAGCTTGATGGCTTTATGCGTCCACTAGTTCAGATTTCTGCTGACCGCGTCAAGGCTGGCCAAGAACCGCTTTTCCAATCTCACATGTGGGATGGTTCTGCCGTTTCAATGAAAGAAAATCTTGCCGTCGCTGATGAAATGCTTGATAAGTGTGCAGCAGCTCGAACCATTCTGGAAATTGAAATCGGCGTAGTTGGCGGCGAAGAAGACGGCATTGAGGCTTCACACGATGCCAAGTTGTTCTCAACCCCAGAAGACGCACTAGCTATGGCTGATCGTCTGGGCCTTGGTGAGCGCGGCCGCTATTTAGTCGCAGCAACTTTTGGTAACGTTCATGGTGTTTATAAGCCAGGCAACGTTGTACTAACCCCAGGTATCTTGAAGGAACTGCAAGATGCTGTGCAGGCAAAGCACAACACTAAGGACAAGCCACTTGATTTGGTTTTCCACGGCGGTTCAGGTTCATTGCTTTCAGAAATCCGCGAATCACTTGATTACGGCGTAATCAAAATGAACATTGATACAGATACCCAGTACGCATTTACTCGTCCAGTTGCAGATCACATCTTCAAGAACTACGACGGCATCTTGAAAATCGATGGCGAAGTTGGAAACAAAAAGATTTACGATCCGCGGGCATTTGGCAAGGCTGCTGAAGCTGGAATGGCCGCACGCGTTGTTAAGGCTTGCGAAGACCTTCGCGCAACCGGAACGCGTATTAAGTAATGACAATCGGACAAGATTTACTTGATGGCCCACCTCCAACACTTCTTCCAGCAGACAATCGCGCACTAGAAGCAATCGCTGCTGGAAAATCACCAGAGGCAGTAGCTGCGGAATTTCCAGAAAGTAGTTTGGCTTGGGCCGCACTTGCTGACCAGGCATGGAACGAAAAGCGAATCATTGAGTCATATGCGTTTGCTCGCGTTGGTTACCACCGCGGACTTGACTCACTTCGCAAAAATGGCTGGAAGGGTTTTGGCCCAGTGCCCTGGAGCCATGAACCAAATCGTGGATTCCTGCGCTGCCTAAACGCTCTAGCTCGTGGCGCGAAATTCATCGGCGAGTCAGCAGAAGCCACTCGCTGCGCCCAGTTTTTAACGGACTGCGACCCGGCTGCAACTCAAGCACTAGCCGAGTAAAGCTTCACCATAAATAAGGACTAGCCTTATCTAGGTTCATCGAGATATAAGGGGAATTGCCATGCCTGCCGTAGTGCTAGTTGGTGCTCAATGGGGAGACGAAGGTAAAGGTAAAGCTACCGACCTTCTAGGAAGTCGTGTTGATTACTGCGTTCGCTATCAAGGCGGAAACAATGCAGGTCACACTGTCGTAATCGGTGACAAAAAGTTTGCGTTGCACTTGTTGCCAAGTGGCATCTTGACTCCGGAAGTAACTCCAGTTATTGGCAATGGCGTTGTAATTGATGTCGGCGTTCTGTTTGAAGAAATTGATGGACTTGAAGCTCAAGGAATTGATACTTCTAATTTGTTGATCAGCGCCAATGCCCACTTGATCACTTCGTATCACGTAACTCTCGACAAGGTAACTGAGCGCTTCTTGGGTAACTCCAAGATTGGTACCACCGGTCGAGGTATCGGACCGTCATACGCGGACAAGACTTCACGTCTAGGAATCCGCGTTCAAGATCTTTTCGATGAGAAAATTCTTCGCGCAAAAATTGAAGGCTCACTACTTAGCAAGAACCAAGTGCTGGTCAAGGTATTCAACCGTCGCGCGGTAACTGTTGATGAAGTTGTAGAAGACTTGATGCAGCATGCAGAACGATTGCGGCCATATGTTGCAGATACATCATTGCTTTTGAATCGCGCATTGGATGAGAACAAGGTTGTTTTACTTGAAGGCGGACAGGGAACACTTCTTGACGTTGATCACGGAACATATCCATTCGTAACGTCCAGCAACCCAACTGCTGGTGGCGCTTGCGCCGGATCTGGTATTGGCCCAACCAAGATCACAGGTGTGGTTGGAATTCTTAAGGCTTACACAACTCGTGTTGGTTCCGGACCATTCCCAACTGAACTACTTGATGAAGATGGTGAAAAGCTACGCACAATCGGTGGCGAACGCGGTGTCACAACTGGTCGCCCTCGTCGTTGTGGTTGGTTCGACGCACCGATTGCGCGTTATGCAACTCGCATAAATGGTTTGACCGATATCTTCTTAACCAAGCTAGATGTTTTGACTGGCTGGGAAAAGATTCCAGTTTGTGTTGCTTACGAGATCGACGGCAAACGCTCTGAAGAACTGCCTATGACTCAAACTGAATTCCACCATGCAAAGCCAATTTACGAAATGTTGCCAGGTTGGTCAGAAGATATCAGCGGTGCGAAGACCATGGAAGATCTTCCAGCAAATGCTCGTTCCTACATCAAGTTCTTGGAAGACGTTAGCGGCACCCCAATTTCTGCAGTTGGCGTTGGCCAAGATCGCAATGCAACTATCAGCATTAATGACTTGCTACGAAAGTAGTTAAATGAAAATCAGTTCAGTCAAGAACGAATTCGGCGATCCAATTGGTTTACCGGTTGGCGAAGTCACACGACCTGGACTACCTGACGAATCCGTAATGCTTACTGGTAACTATTGCTACCTTGAAGTTTTAGATGCAGACAAACATGCTGCAGAACTTTGGTCGGTCTATTCCTTGGATACTGACGGTCGGCTTTGGACTTACATGCCTCAGGGACCATTTAGTAGTGAATCTGAATATCGCACATGGGTTGAAGGCGTTGCGCACAAAGCTGATCCATTCTTTTACGCGATCATCGATAGTGAAACAAATAAAGCCGTAGGAGTTGCCTCTTACCTGAGAGTCGATCCGAATAACTATTCAATTGAAGTTGGTTGGATTACTTACTCACCAGTCATACAGCAAAAGCCGATTGCTACCGAAGCTATGTACTTAATGATGAAGAACGCATTTGATCTTGGTTACCGCCGATACGAATGGAAATGCAATTCCTTGAACCTGCCATCAATCAACGCTGCTATGAGACTTGGCATGTCTTTTGAAGGACTGTTTCGGCAAATGTCTATTGTTAAGGGTCAAAATCGCGACACCGCTTGGTTCTCAATTCTTGATCGCGACTGGCCTGTGGCGCAGGATGCTTATGTGGCTTGGCTAGATCCAGAAAACTTTGATGCAGATGGCAACCAGATTCTCCGGCTTTCTGACCTAACGGCTCCAATTGTTGAGTCCCGTTGGCCCAACCTCAGCCTCGACGTCCAGCGATAAGTGGATTTGGCACGTAAGTTCGCAAGGCTATTGCCACAGGCGTAGCATTGACTCGACCACTTGGTAAGAGGAGTTGCTAAACCATGGAAGCTAATTCAGCCCGCGGCAAGGAAGTTTACGACCTAGACCGCAATCACGTATTTCATTCTTGGAGCGCGCAAGGCGCCCTAAACCCAATGGTGATCCAGGGTGGTGAAGGTTCATACGTTTGGGATTATGACGGCAACCGCTACCTAGATTTCTCAAGCCAGTTAGTGAACGTAAACATCGGTCACCAGCATCCAAAAGTTGTTAAGGCAATTCAAGAACAGGCTGGCAAGCTAACAACTATCGCGCCACAGCACGCAAACGATATGCGTGGCGAAGCTGCAAAGCGAATCGCTGATTTAGCGCCTGATCACATGAACAAAGTTTTCTTCACCAACGGTGGAGCCGATGCAGTTGAGAACGCGATCCGCATGGCACGCATTCACACTCGCAAGCACAAAGTACTTTCGTTCTATCGCTCGTACCACGGCAACACTGGTTCAGCGATTAACGCAACTGGTGACCCACGTCGTTGGCCAAATGAATTCTCTGCCGGTCACGTTCACTTCTTTGGTCCACATCTTTACCGCACAAGTTTCTGGTCAGAAACCCAAGAACAAGAAACTGAGCGCGCTTTAGCTCACTTGGCTGACGTTATTAAGTACGAAGGTCCAAACACAATCGGTGCATTGATCATCGAAACCGTCGTGGGCACTGCTGGCGTACTTGTTCCACCACCGGGCTACCTCGAGGGTGTTCGCAAACTTTGCACCGATAACGGAATCGTTTTGATTCTTGATGAAGTTATGGCTGGCTTTGGTCGCACCGGTGAATGGTTTGCATTCGATGCCTTTGATGTAAAGCCTGACTTGTTTGTATTCGCTAAGGGTTCAAACAGCGGTTACGTTCCAGTTGGTGGCGTTGTAATCAGTGATGATATTGCAGCAACTTTTGACAGCCAAGTTTTCCCAGGTGGTCTAACTTACTCAGGTCATCCATTAGCTGCAGCATCAATCGTGGCAACTATCGATGTCATGAAGGAAGAAAAGATTGTGGAAAATGCCAAGCACATTGGCGAGACAATTCTTGGTCCAGGACTTAAGGAATTAGCAGAGCGTCACAAGATCATTGGTGAAGCTCGCGGTAAGGGTGTTTTCTGGGCACTTGATCTTGTTAAGGATCGCGATACTAAGGAAATGCTTGCACCTTACGGTGGCACATCTCCTGCAATGGGCGAACTTGTAGCGTCAGCTAAGAAGCATGGCTTGATGCCATTCACTAACTACAACCGCTGGCACATTGTTCCACCTTGCACTGTTTCGGAAACTGAAGCCAAGGAAGGACTAGCAATCTTGGACGAAGTCTTTGCTGGTCTAGGAAAGTACTACGAAGGCAAGTAAGTCTTAAGAAAAATCCCGAACCTAGTGCGAATCTAGGTTCGGGATTTTTTTGTTGTGCAAATAAGCAATAGGCTTGGGAAAGTGTTAATCCTGGTTATTGGTCAAGGTGCACGAGAGCACGCCATAACCCACACCCTGCTACAAGACCCAAAAGTTGAAGTCGTCTGCGCGCCTGGCAATCCTGGAATTGCCAACATCGCGCAGGTTGACGCCGTAGACATCGCCGACGCTACATCCGTTGTTGCACTAGCGAAAAAGCACAAACCCGATTTAGTAGTGATTGGTCCAGAAGCTCCGCTGGTTGCTGGTGTTGCTGATGAACTTCGCAATGCTGGATTTGTTGTGTTTGGTCCGAGCAAGGCAGCCGCTGCATTAGAAGGTAGCAAGGCTTTCGCCAAAGAAATCATGAAGGCTGCCGGGGTTCCGACTGCGGACAGTAAGTATTGCCAAACTGTGCCAGAAGCTAGAGCCGCACTTGCATTGTTTGGTGCACCTTACGTGGTTAAGGATGATGGCTTAGCAGCTGGCAAAGGAGTCGTTGTAACTGATGACTTTGATGCGGCAGTTGCTCATGCGATGGCGTGCATTGATAGTCGTGATGGTGGCGCGGTTGTAATCGAAGAATTCTTAGATGGTCCCGAGGTGAGTTTGTTTGGGGTTAGTGATGGCACCACGATTGTGCCCCTGACTCCAGCGCAAGATTTCAAACGTGTTGGCAATAACGACGAAGGTCCGAACACTGGTGGCATGGGAGCATATTCACCGCTGCCTTGGGCGCCCAAAAATTTCGTCACTGACGTGACAAAGAATGTTTTGCAGCCGATGGTTGATGAAATGAGCCGCAGAGGCATTCCATTCCAAGGCTTACTTTTCGCTGGACTTGCGGTTACCAGTCGGGGAGTTCGAGTAATTGAATTCAACGCTCGATTTGGGGATCCGGAAACTCAAGTCGTACTAGCCAGACTTAATTCGTCTTTAAGTGAATTGCTGATAGCTGCTGCTACTGGAAAACTTTCCAGCCTGCCTGAGCTTGATTGGAAATCTGATTCAGCCGTCACTGTCGTTATGGCAGCTGAAGGTTATCCAGACTCACCAAAGACAGGCGCGACCATTTCTGGAATCGCGGAGGTCGAGAAGCTTGGCTTAACTGTTTTCCATGCCGGAACTAAGTCCAATGAATCTGGGGAAATCCTAGTTAATGGCGGGCGAGTACTCAGTGTGACTGCGACTGGCAGTGATTTAAGCGATGCTCGGCACCAGATCTACGCTGGAATTGAGAGAATTGAGTTCGACGGGGAACATCACCGCTCGGACATTGCGCTGAAAGCAGCGCTTGGTGAAATCAGATTGGGAGACCACAGTTGAGTAAGCCAATGATCCCGAACATTTTAGCAAGCCGTTATGCATCCAGCGGTATGGCCAATATTTGGTCAGCCGAAAACAAAATTGCAATTGAGCGCCATCTTTGGATTGCAGTGCTAAAAGCACAAAAAGATTTAGGCATCGATATTCCACAGGAAGCAATAGCTGCATACGAAAAGGCATTGCCTAACATCAATCTGGACAGTATTAATGAACGCGAGAAATTAACTCGTCATGATGTTAAAGCTCGAATTGAAGAATTCTGCGAACTAGCTGGGTTTGAACATATCCATAAAGGAATGACCAGTCGCGATCTAACGGAAAATGTGGAACAGCTTCAGATTGTTGAAGCCAGCTATTACATTCGGATCAAGGCATTGGCTACGGCATCCCGATTGGCTGAGCTGGCAGTTAGATACACCGATGTGGCGCTAACTGGTCGCAGTCATAACGTGGCAGCCCAAACCACAACTCTGGGTAAGCGCTTTGCATCCGCAGCCGAAGAACTTTTGCATTCCATCGAACGTCTCGATGATCTATTGAGTCGCTATCCGCTACGCGGAATCAAAGGCCCGGTTGGAACATCGCAAGACATGCTGGATCTTTTCGATGGAGATGCCAGCAAGCTTGCTGAACTTGAAACTCGAATCGCAGATCACCTAGGCATCAAGAACGTATTAACAAGTGTTGGTCAGATCTATCCTCGCTCTTTGGATTACGAAGTCTTGACTGCATTAGTTCAGTTAGCCAGTGCGCCGAGTTCGCTAGCAACAACAATTCGTTTGATGGCTGGACATGAACTAGTAACTGAAGGCTTTAAAGAAGGCCAAGTTGGCTCAAGTGCGATGCCACACAAGATGAACACTCGTTCTTGCGAACGGGTAAATGGTTTCACGGTGATCTTGCGTGGCTATGCATCTATGGCTGGCGAACTTGCTGGCAATCAATGGAATGAAGGCGATGTGTTCTGCAGCGTAGTTCGCCGCGTTGCACTTCCAGATTCGTTCTATGCAATTGATGGGTTGTTTGAAACTTTCTTAACCGT
>ENA-OUVC01000618-OUVC01000618.1-marine-metagenome-genome-assembly--contig:-NODE-618-length-22697-cov-6.781565_pt1 | contig 22697 bp, 2 predicted proteins | sample MGYA00248622_ERZ508571 | MGnify/ENA primary metagenome ERZ508571 (study PRJEB26236, sample SAMN06267175) | marine metagenome | isolation source: Columbia River Estuary | place: USA:Columbia River Estuary... | reverse complement strand
CACATGCTCAAACCTTTTCCAGAGCGCGTTGAGGCCACATTACAATTTATGAATGCCGCTATTGCCTATGCAATTGGAAATGCAGATCGGATAGAAAAAGCGCGAAAAGAAGCCATCCAATGGAGCCAAGAGCAAACTTATTTTCGCTTCAACTATAAACTGAACGAACAAGAAAAAGACAGCATCCGCTTCAAGGGCTACGAAGCGACCTACCCTATTCACCCGATTACGGGTTTGGCTCAATTAGAGTACAACCGAGAAAAACCTTATGAAAAATACATCTCCTATTACAACGAATACCTCCCTCAGGACTCCATCGCCATCCCAAAATATTATGTGGTGGGAGCCCAGGAAGCAGCAGTTATCAAAAACCTACAGTTAAATGGTGTTCATTTTGAAACCGTTCAAGATTTTCACAAAGAAAAACTCACTTGTATGGTTGTAAAGAGTTACAAGGCTCCAACCCGACCCTACGAAGGTCATTTTAAACTATCCGAGATTGAACTTGTGCGTACAGAACAAGAAATCATGCTCAAACCGGGTGATATCATTATTCCGACACAACAAGAACGCGCAAATTTTATTCACGCGGTTTTGCAAGCAGAAGCCGAAGACAGCTATTTTACTTGGAATTTTTTCGATTCTTATCTACAACAAAAAGAGTATTTTTCTGCATATGTGTTCAAAGCACAGATCGAAGACCTGCTCTCTAAGAATCCAGAACTCAAAAAATCCTATGAAGAAAAAAAAGCACTCGATATCAAATTTGCACAAAGTGAATGGGATCAGCTTTTTTACATCTATCAACGCAGTCCCTATTTTGAGCAAACATTTATGCGTTTGCCTGTTTATGAAATAAAGGATTAAAACCAATTTTCATTTGTTCATAACAAAAAAGCCCCGAGCTGCGCTCGGGGCTTTTGGTTGGCACAAGGCCAGTTTTGGTATGTTAGTTTTTGACGATGCGGATCGCTTCGGCAGCTTCGGCAACTTTCAAGAAGTAGATGCCGCGCGCTACTTGATCGATATTGATGGTCGTTGAAGTACCGCTGAGTGCACCTGTTGCTACCACCTTGCCTTGTGCATCTTGGATCACGTAGTTACTGAACAACGCTTCAGAAGCCTTCAATGTAAAGATGGCGTCTGTTGGGTTTGGCTGAACTGAGAAGCTCAACGCGCTATTCTCCCCTACACCAACTGTGAGCGTAAGGTTAAGTGTAATCGTAGAATCACAACCGGCAGCGTTGGTCAAGACTTGCGTATAAGTACCAGATTGCGTGTACAAGATACCGTTGAGCAAGTAATCATTGCCACCAGTTGCGTTGATGGTGCTTGAAGTTGCTTGATTCACTTGTACAGTCAGTGAGTTGGTATTGGATACACAACCTGCCGGACTCGTGAGTACTGCATCATAAGTACCCGAAGCAGCGATTACAACAGAACTTGTCTGCGCACCATTAGACCACAAGTAGGTATTTCCTGGCGCTGCACTTAAGACGACACTTTCACCTTCACAGAAACTCAACGGACCACTGGCCACAATGAAGTCAGCAGGTAGTGGATTGACCGTTACCTGAATTTGCTCGGTATCTGTACAACCATTTGCGGCAGTTGCCGTCACTAAGTAAGTTCCGGATGTAGTGGCGCTAATTTGTGCACCTGTTTGGTTGCCATTCCATACGTATGTGTTGGCACCTGAAGCAAGTAAATTGACGCTACCGCCTTCACAGAAGGTTGTCGGACCTGACGCTGTAATTTGAGCAACCGGTGCTGGTAAAATATTGATAGCTACCGGAGGCACAACCGTTGTACATCCATTGGCACCTGTAACGGTTACACCGTAGTTGCCAGAAGCAGTTGGTGTAATGCTCTGACTAATTGCATTGTTAGTCCAGAGATAAGTTCCAGTTGCCGAAACAGCCAAAGAAACGCTCTGGTTAGAACAAGAAGTGGTTGCTCCCGTCACCGTGATGCTAGCGGCTGGTGCAGTCAGCACATTGACTACAACCGCATTGGACACCGCAGAACAGCCCGATGGACTGGTGATGGTTACAAAATAAGAACCTGTTGTATTGGCAGTGATGCTCTGAGTAGTAGCACCCGTAGACCACAAGTAAGTACCTCCAGCGTAGTTATTAGCGTTTAAAGTCACGTTAGAACCCGCACAGAAATTGGTAGCACCTGCAGCAGTGACGCTGGCATTTGGTGTAATTCCTGTTCCGAGTGTGTAAAGCGCACTCGCACTACAACCGTTGGCATCAATAATAGAAAGCGCATAGTTTCCAGGTTGTTGAACCGTTATACTGCTGTTCTGAGAACCATTGCTCCAACTGTAAGAAGCTGCTGGCAAGTTGGCTGTCAAATTCACAGACTGACCAGAACATATTGCCGGTGTGCTCGCCTGAATAGCAAGTGCCGGACTGCTAAATACAGTCACCTGAACTGGGGCCACCTGAACACTACATCCAGCAGCATTGGTTACTGTAGCCGAATAGGTGCCCGCTGTGTTGACCACAATGTTCTGTCCAACTTGGTTGGTTGACCACTGATAAGCAAAACCAGCAGGTAAACTCAATTGTACGCTCGAGCCATTACAGAATGACAACGGGCCATTAGCCACAATCGAAACTGGCGCAATTGTATTGACACTGATTGCACTGGTAGCAGCAACCGAACAGCCGTTCGGATAAACCACAGTATAGGTCATGTTGGTCAAGCCTGAGCTAAGTGCAGTGACTTCACCTGTCGACGCATTGACTGTTGCAACTGAAGCATCTTGTGAAGACCAAGCTCCTCCTGAAGTTGCATTCGACAGCTGAATAGTAGATCCAACACAGACCGCATTAGGTCCAGCGTTTGCTGAAAGTGCCGGCGCAGCAAGTACTTGAATGTTGAGTGGGCTTGAAGAAGCACTACAAACACCATTGCTTGAAGTCAAGGTCAGCGTAGCCGAGTTGTTAACGGTAATACTTTGGGTGGTGGCACCGTTAGACCAAGCATAGGTATTCGCAGGGTCAGCAGTGAGTGTCACACTCGAACCTTCACAGAAAGTAAGTGGCCCAGAGGCAGAGACGTTGACTGAAGGTAAAGCTTGAACTACCACCTGCGTAGGAGCAGATTGCGCAAAGCAACCATTTTGGGTCAGACCCACATCATAAGTACCCGCGTTTTGAACAGTGATGCTTTGGGTGGTGGCACCATTACTCCAGAGATAACTTGTTGCAGGAGCAGCGCTAAGCGTGACGCTTCCACCCTGACAGAAGGTAAGTGGACCAGAGGCAGTGATGCTCGCCACTGGCAAGGCATTGACTTGAACAACAGTTGGAAGTGAAGTTGCACTACAACCATTTGATGTTGCTTGAACTGTGTAAGAACCAGCCGACTGAACGCTGATGCTCTGAGTTGTGGCACCATTACTCCATAAATAGCTTGTGGCCGGAGCAGCCGTCAATACCACACTTGAACCCGCACAAAGCGTGGTAGAGCCAGAAGCGGTAATTGAAGCTGTTGGTGCTGAGAGCGCTGTAATGCTCACAGGCGCAGCACTTGCCGTACAACCAGCAGCCGTACCAACAGTGAGACCGATGTTACCTGGAGTAGAAACCACGATACTTTGTGTCGTGGCGCCGTTTGTCCAGAGGTAGCTAGCCGCTGTTGGCGCACTCAGTGTAACAGAAGATCCTGGACACAACGCTAAAGCGCCATTGACCACAATTTGCGGCTGAGCAGGTGGTGCTTGAACACTCACGGCCGTTGCAGCGGAGCTTGCACTACAACCGTTGGCATTGGTTGCCTGTACTGTGTAGTTTCCGGATGTATTGACAGTAATGCTTTGGGTTGTAGCGCCGTTAGACCACAAATAACTTGAAGCCGCAGCAGCAGTGAGCACAACTGAACCTCCTTGACAGAAAGTCGTAGGACCTGCCGCTGTAATACCCGCAGTTGGCAAAGCATTGACCACCACCGGAATGGCAGCTGTTGTTGCAGCACAACCATTAGTAGTAGCTTGTACAGTATAGTTTCCTGGTGTAGTTACCACAATTGTTTGAGTGGTAGCACCATTTGACCACAAATAAGCACCCGCATTAGAAGCCGTAAGCGTTACCGAACCTCCTTGACAGAAAGTGGTGGCGCCGATAACCGATACAGATGGTGTCGGCAATGGTGTCACGTTTACAGTGGTGACAGCAGAAGTTGCAGAACAGCCATTGGTGGTAAGTGCTACAGAATAGTTACCTGCGTTGGCAACTGTAATGGAAGGAGTTGTTGCACCTGTTGACCATAAGTAAGAGGTTGCTGGGCTTGCCGTAAGTACGACACTACTGCCCTGACACAATGTCGTTGATCCTGCAGCGGTAATTGTTGCCGTTGGCAACGCATTGACCGTTACAACTGTTGGTGTAGAAGTAGCGGTACAACCGTTGGCGTTCACCGTTACGGTGTAGCTACCTGCGCTTGTCACAGCAATACTCTGAGTGCTCGCACCATTTGACCAAACATAGGCGGCACCTGCTGGTGCAGTGAGCGTCAATGAGCTACCTGCACAAATAGTGGTGCTGCCAGAAGGTGTGATGGTAGCGGTTGGCAAGGCATTGACCACAACTGTTGTATTTCCAGAGGTAGTGCTACAACCTTGGTTATTGGTGACCACCAAAGAGTAAGCCCCTGCCGTATTTGCAGTGTAGTTAACCGCAGTAGCACCCGTAATTGGTGTGCCATTCAAACGCCATACATAGGTAAAGGTAGATCCGGTTGGTGCAGTTGGCCCATTGAGAACGACAGAACCGCCCGCACAGAACGTTGTAGACCCCGTGTTGGTGATGACAGCCGTTGGGCTCGGCAAGATGGATACAGCAGTTGCCGAACTTGTTGCCGAACAACCATTGCTAGACACGCTGACGCTATATGAACCAGCCGCAGAAACGGTAATACTTTGCGTATTGGCACCGTTTGACCATAAATAACTTGTGGCTGTTGGCGCACTTAAGGTAACGCTACCTCCCTGACAGAAGCTAGTGGCGCCGCTCGCACTAATCGTGGCACTTGGCGTGGCATTGAGGGTCACTACCGTTGGTGCAGATGTTGCTGAACAACCACCAGAACTAACGGTAACAGTGTAAGAACCTGCTGCACTCACGGTGATAGACTGCGTTGTAGCACCCGTTGACCACGCATAAGTACTTGCTGGCGCAGCTGTAAGTGTTACACTGCCTCCGGTACAAAGTGCTGTGAGTCCGTTCGCACTGATACTTGCCACTGGCGGATTCACCACCGTAACAACTGTATTGGCAGATGTTGCCGTACAACCATTGATGGTCGTTTGTACGTTGTATGGTCCGCTTTGGGCAACAGTAATGCTTTGTGTCGTAGCACCATTACTCCAGAGGTATGAACTAGCGGCAGATGCCGTTAAAGTTACGGTTGAACCTTGGCAAATGGTGGTCGCACCAGCTGCAGTTACCGTTGCTGCTGTTGGTGAAATGACCGTCATTGGCTTGAGCGCACTGGCGCTACAGCCGTTGGTACCTGCAACTGTGTAAAGGATATCAGCTGATCCAGGCGTCACACCAGCTACAATTCCAGTAGAGGAATTGACGGTGGCTACAGCCGTATTTGAACTAGACCAAAGTCCGTTGCTTGTGGAATTGGTCAAGGTGGTGATGCCATTCGAACAAACCGTATTCGAACCAGCAATTGCATTCACGGTTGGCAAAGACAATACTGCTACTGAAGTTGGCAGCGTTGTTGCACTACAACCATTGGCAGCGGTGATTGTTACGGCGTAGTTTCCGGTATTGGAAACCGTTATGGATTGTGTAGTTTGCCCTGTATTCCAAAGATAAGCGCTTGCTGCTCCTGCAGTAAGGGTAACTGAACCTCCTTGACAGAATGAAGTGGCACCGCTATTGGACATCGCTGCAGTTGGTGCAGCTAAGACCGTAATTGGGTAAGTAACGGTGTTGCTACATCCGTTGCTGTTGCTCACTTGGTAACTAATTGTAGTTGTACCTGGTGTTTGTCCGGTAACAAGACCCGATAGGTTACCGATTGTTGCTACACTCGCGTTAGAAGAGCTATAAACACCGCCAGTAGTTGTATTGCTGAGTTGAACTTGCGCATTTGAACACACACTTGTTGCGCCCGTAATAGCAGGCACTACAGGTAAGGCATTGACCGTCACGGCCACCGGACTCGAGGTAGCGGAGCACCCGTTTGCATTGGTAACGGTTACGGAGTAGTTTCCTGCAGCAGTACTGGTAATGGTTGGCGTGCTCGCACCGTTAGACCACAAGTAAGTGAAGCCGTTACCGCTTGGCGCACTGAGGGTCACTTGCCCACCCGCACAGAAAGTGGTCGGGCCCGAAGCCGTTACTACTGCCTGCGGAACCGGATTGAACGCAACCACAACTGGCGCTGAACTTGCCGAACAGCTACCATTTGAAGTTTGAACAGTATAAGAACCTGCATTCAATACAGTGATACTTTGTGTAGTGGCGCCATTGCTCCAAGCATAACTACTTGCAGGGCTCGCTGTTAATACAACGGTGTTGCCTTGACAAATTGTAGTTGGACCAGAAGCCGTAATGAGCGCTGTTGGTAGCGCAAGTTGCGTCACTGTTGTTGGGGTACTCGTGGCCACACAACCATTGGTTGAAGTCACTTGCACTGAATAGTTACCCGGCGCATTCACATTGATGGTTTGGGTGTTGGCACCGTTACTCCAGAGGTAAGATGCCGCTGTGCTCGCACTCAATTGCGCAGCGCCACCCGCACAGTAACTTACAGCTGAACCTTGTAAAATACTTACCGTTGGCAAGGCATTGACCGTCACGGCTGTTGCCGCAGAGTTTGCACTACAACCGTTGGCAGCTGTTAAAGTAACGGAATAAGATCCGGCAGTAGTGGCAATAATACTCGCTGTTGTGGCGCCCGTACTCCAAAGATAAGAAGCTGCAGGAGCTGCTGTGAGGGTAACTGAACCACCCTGACAGAATGAGGTAGCACCACTGTTGCTGATCGTTGCAAGCGGCGCTGCCAAGACACTGATTGGATAAGTCACTGTATTGCTACAACCGTTGTTATCGGTATAGAGGTAAGAAATGGTAGTTGTACCTGCGGCCACACCACTCACCACACCTGAGGTGTTACCGATCGTAGCGGCATTCAAATTAGAAGAAGTATAGATACCTCCAGTCATGGTGTTCGCTAATTGAATCTGGCCATTTGCACACAGGCTCGAAGCACCAGTAATTGGTGTCACAGTCGGCAATGGATTAACCGCAACAGCTTGGTTACTTGAAGTCGCTGAACAGCCAAAAGCATTGGTAACTGTAACGGCAAAAGTGCCAGCAGTAGAACTTGTGATACTTGGTGTAGTGGCACCATTAGACCACAAATAAGTGTAGCCATTTCCTGAAGTGGCATTCAAGGTTACTTGCCCACCCACACAGAAGGTAGTAGGCCCAGATGCTGTAATCGCAGCTTGCGGAACAGGATTGTAAGATACAAAGACTGGCGCCGAAGTTGCCGAACAGCTACCTGTACCCACATTTACAAAGTATGAACCTACCGTAGAAACAGTAATAGACTGCGTGGTAGCCCCATTATTCCAAAGGTAAGAAGTTGCTGGCGCCGCAGTAAGCGTTACGCTGGATCCCTGACAAATGGTTATCGGGCCACTAGCTGTAATTGATGCAACTGGCACAGGTGTAACAGTTACCACCCCTACTGCTGAAGTAGAAGTACAGCCATTAGACCCCGTTAGTGTAACGGAGTAAGAACCTGCTTGGTTGACCGTAATGGTTGGGCTCGTCGAGCCATTGCTCCAGAGGTAAGCCGCAGCTGTTCCAGTTGAAAGCGTCACTGATGAACCATCACAAATATTGACAGAAGCACCCGGATAGAGCGTTGCGTTTGGCGCCGGATTCACATTCACTTGAATGCTGTTAGAGGTTGAGCTACAGCCAAAGCTATTGCTGATCACGACAGTATAAGCACCTGATGTAGTTGCGGAAATACTTTGCGTAGTAGCACCATTACTCCATAAATAAGAAGTGCCGGCGTTGGCAAGGAGTGTCACCGAGCCACCTTGACAGAAGGTCGTGGCGCCTTGTTGTGCAATTGCTGCACTCGGCGATGGCGCAACCGTAAATGTTTGAGATACACTATTGCTACAACCAAAAGCATTGGAGTAAACATAAGTGATCACAGCAGTACCGGTTACACCAGGTGTAAGGGTACCAGAAAGTGTCGAAACGTTCAATACCGTGCTATTGCTGGTGGAGAAAATACCTCCAGAAATCGCATGCGAAATGGTTGGCGCAGTTCCCTGACAAACAGTAGTAGATCCGATGAGAGGCGTTTGTGCTGGTAACGGATTCACAGTCACAACTGAAGGTGTGCTGGTCGAAGAACAACCGAATGCATTCGAAACTGTTAACGTGAAGCTTGCAGATTGCGTGGTAGAAACACTCTGTGTTGTGGCTCCGTTAGACCAACTGTAGGTATAGTTGTTACCTGCAGGTGCGGTAAGGGTTACGCTACCACCGTCGCAGAAACTAAGTGGGCCGCTAGCCGTAATGGCCGCACTTGGCACTGGATTGATCGTGATGTTGGTTGCTGAAGAAGTAGCCGAACAACCGTTGTTGGTAACGACCACTGAATAAGCACCCGAAGAGGAAGCAGAAATGGATGGTGTAGTAGCACCTGTATTCCAAAGGTAAGTATAACCAGCTCCGCTGTTGGCAGTGAGCGTCACGGAGTTACCTTGGCAAATAGCTGTAGATCCCGAGCTCGAAATTTGAGCAAGTGGTGTCTGATTGACCGTTACCACAATTGGTGCCGTAGTGGCCGTACAACCATTAGAACCTGTTAAGGTCGCAGTATAGCTGCCCGCATTGGAAACCGTAATTGTTGGTGTGTTGGCACCTGTACTCCATTGGTAAGCTGCGGCAGTACTTGTTGAAAGCGTAACAGTAGTACCCGAACAAATCGTAACGGCTGCTCCTGGGTAAACCGTTGTATTTGGCAATGCATTAACAGTCACATTGACCGTATTGGAAGTAGCGCTACAACCAAAAGAGTTGGTCATGACTACATTGTAAGCACCAGAAGTAGTTGCTGTAATGTTTTGCTGGGTAGAACCATTGCTCCAGAGGTAAGTTGTTTGGAGTGCAGCAGGCGCTGAAATGGCCACACTACCTCCCTGACAGAATGTAGTTGCACCACTTGGCGTTGCACTTGCTGTTGGTGTTGGATTGACCGTGATATTCGTCTGAACACTATTGCTACAACCAAATGCATTGGAGTAAGTGTAGGTCACGAGTGCTGTACCCGGCGCAACTGGTGTTATTGCACCTGAGGTCTGTCCGATTGCTGCCACGGCCGTATTGGAAATACTATAAATACCACCAGAGACTGCATGAGAAAGGCTCGCTTGGCTACCCATACAAATTGTACTTGGGCCACTCAAGGCAGAAATGGCAGGCAATGGATTGACTGTTACACTCACTGGTGTGGAGCTTGCTGTACAACCAAATGAGTTGGACACCACAACGCTGAAGGTTCCAGAAACCGCCGTACTCACTTGTTGAGAAATAGAACCGTTACTCCAGACATAGGTGTATCCGTTTCCGCTAGGCGCGCTCAATGAAACCGAACCACCATCACAGAAAGTAAGTGGGCCGCTCGCTGTAATTTGAGCAGAAGGCACCGGTACTACGTTCACAGAAGTAGCCTGAGAGGTACTGGTACAACCGTTGTTGGTAACGCTCACGCTGTAAGCACCTGAAGCGCCAACAGCAATCGTCTGTGTGGTTGCGCCATTAGACCAAAGATAGGAATAGCCCGTTCCCGTTGAAGCCGTAAGACTCACGGTAGATCCTTGACAAATCGATGTTGCACCCGAAGCCGTAATTTGAGCAGCCGGCAAAGAAACAACCGAAACAGTTGTTGGAGCTGATGTCGCTGTACATCCGTTAGAACCCGTTAATGTAACCGTGTAAGTACCAGCTGCGTTCACAGAAATAGTCGGTGTAGTGGCACCGTTACTCCAAGAATAGGCAGCAGCCGAACCTGTGCTGAGCATCACAGATGAACCCGCACAAACATTGACGTTTGCACCAGGAAGGATGTTTGCGTTTGGCAGGGCATTGACCGTAACAGCTACAGGAAGAGAAGTTGTTGAACATCCACTTGCATTGGTAACCGTCACAGTATAAGAACCTGAGCTTGTAGCTGAAATAGTTTGAGTAGTAGCCCCATTGCTCCAGAGGTAGCTAGCACCGCTGTTGGCACTCAAGCTCACCGAACCTCCTTGACAGAAAGTAGTTGCTCCAGCAGAAGTAATCTGAGCAACTGGAGGCGTATTGATGGTCACGGTTGTACTTGCAGAACCAGGAGTGGTATTCAAACAGCCAGGTATATTCGCCACGTTGTAGGTAATGGTGGCCGTACCTGCTGCAGTTGGCGTTACCAAACCTGATGTTGTGTTGACATTCAACACGGAAGTGTTGCTCGAAGACCACAAACCATTCGCCGTAGCACTTGTAAAGTTATAGCTACTGCCCACACACAAGTTGCTCGAACCTTGGATGGCTGCAACGGTAGGTGCTGGCGTCACTGTAATGGTAAGCGGAGCTGAAGTAGCCACACAACCGTTGTTACCCGTTACGGTAACAGTGTAGTTGCCACTCGTAGAAACAGTAGTCGTCTGGGTAGTTGCCCCATTCGACCACAAATAACTAAATGCGTTAGATGCCTGTAAGTTCATGCTTTCACCAATACAGAATTGGGTAGCTGGAGGCGGTAGAATGACGGCTGTTGGCACTGCTTTGACCTGAATAGTGGTTGTGGTGGTATTGACACAACCGAAAGCGTTGGTGACGGTATAGGTTATGGTCACGTTGCCCGCAGCCACACCGGTCACCACTCCCGAACTTGAATTGACGGTAGCAATTGCGCTGTTGTTGGAAGTCCAAACACCACCGCTTACGTTATTGGTGAGAGTTGTGGTAGAGCCCACACAAACCCCATTTGTTCCACCCGCAATAAGACCTGGCGATGGCAATGGATTGATGGTGATCAAGGCAATATTGGAGGTCTGAACACCACAAGTTCCAGAGACCGTTACCGTATAGCTACCGCTATTGACCGGTTGCGGATTAGACATCGTGTAAGTAGCGCTGGTGGCGTTATTAACGGCCGTACCACTGTTGCTCCATGCGTAAGTAAGGTTCGTACCCACGGCGCCTACAGTGATACTTGTTGGTGTAAATGCACAACCTGTGTATGACAAGGGCTGTGTATTGATTGCCGTAACGGTATTCACCACAACAGCTGCCGCAGAAGAAGTCAAGGAAGAACATCCACCAGTAACCACAACCGTATAAGAGCCAGATTGGGAAACCAGAGAGGTTGGAATCGTGTAAATAGCGCTTGTAGCACCACTGACGTTACTGCCATTTAACATCCATTGGTAAGTTAATGTACCCGTACCTGCTGCAGAAACGGATAAGTTCACAGGAGAACCTGCACAAACGGTAGAACCAGTAGGTTGAACGGAGATGGATGTGAGTGGTGTAACGGTTAATAGTGCATTAGCTGAAGTCACCGAACCACAAGTTGCAGTAACCACTACTGAGTAAGTTCCAGCGTTTGATAAAGCCAATGTAGGAATGGTATAACTCGCGTTGGTTGCACCAGTAATTGGTGCACCATTATAGCGCCATTGGTAAGAAATGGTGCCGGTACCCAAAGCCCCAACACTAAAGGTAACAGGTGAACCCTGACAAACCGTTTGTGTTTGTGGTTGGGTATTGATCACTGTTGCTTGATTGATCGAAACCGTTGCTACATTGGAGGTAGCGGTTCCACAAGAACTTGTCGCTACTAATTGATAGCTCAATTGCCCAGAAACGCTTGGTAAGGAGAGCGTGGCAGACTGTGCACTAGAGTTGGATGCAAAAGAAATATTGGAAAAAGTACCGGTTGGTGTGCTGGCACTTTGCCATTGATAGGTAATAGTACCTGTACCGACCGCACTCACGCTAAGCGCTTGCGAACCGCCTAAACAAACTGAAGCATTTGCTGGCTGAGCTGTAATTGCCGTTGCAGGTGTTACGGTCATGGTAATACCCGCCGAATTGGCAGTTGCACTTCCAGACAAACAAGCGGCATTTAAGCTAGACGTCATGCTAAGGGTCACGACATCGCCGTTAGCCAATGCTGCAGTAGTATAGGTCGCCCCAGTACCTACGGTGGTGCCATTGACTTTCCAGGCGTAAGTCGGTGTAGCACCCATGTTGAGGCCACTCAAGACACTGAAGGTAACGGATGTGCCTGCACAGATGGTTGTATTGGTAGATTGCGTGATTGTTACGCTTGGTGTTACAGGCGCACCCGTCATAGTGATTGGTGTACTTGATGCCGAAGATGTAAACAAACAATTGGCATAGTTACTGGTCATATTGACACTCACTTGTGCACCTGCAGCCAATGTTTTGCGCAAGTGGTTGAAGTATAAATTGCGCTGCCCAGCTGCATTGTTTTGATTGCCGATGTAGAAGTCGACCCCATCAATTGCTGAGGTGCTGTTGATTGTTGTTGTGTATGTGGCTCCCCCACTACGAGAAGTCATGGAGAAGTTATATTGGTTGGCACTTGTTCTGGTTAGAGTGACCAACATCGGGGTGGTACCATAAACGGTATTGGCTGTACCATTTGAAGTGGTAATGTTAGCCGAACCTGTATTATTGACGTTGAAAACGGTAGTGGTTCCTGCTTTAAGGTCGAAACCTTTGCTACCGCCGCCAGCATCCCAATTGAAGATCCAGTAGAAGCTCAGCTCCTCACCTACCATCATTGGTGTAGTTAGCGTACGACGCGCGTTGAAATAACCCGCACCTGTTGCATAAATTCCAAAGGCACTCGTACCAATCCCGGAAGTTCCATTTCCATCATTAGCAGGGTTACCAATAAACGCACCCGTATTGGCACCAATATTAAAGGCCCAAGGGCTAAATCCGGTACCTAAGTTAGAACCATTGTTCCAAGTAGACCCATAGTTACTGCCCTGATCATACGCATCAGTATAGGTGAAAGTGCTGCTATTCGAACCCACAGCAGTTGACCCCAACAACCAAGCATAAACTGGCGCTGCTCCACCATACGTTGGTGTCGCGGTAAACACATACGGGCTACCCGCACAAGTAGACGCACTCGTTGTCGAAACAGACACCACCGGCGTCACTGAAGGATTGATCACAACTGTGACTGGGGTTCTAGGACCCTCACAGCCTGTAACTGTGCTTTGTCTACTGACATAATAAACTGTTGAACCTGCAGTTAATGAAGAAGGGGTTTGTGAACCCGAAGTCTGACCAGCAGTTCCTGTCGGTGCACTGTAATACCAATAGATTTGATTGTTACTTGGGTTATTAAGTACATTCGTAGCCAATCCCGTTTGCCAAAGCGGAAAGGTTGTTGCACCTTGGCAATATGTTATGGTACCTTGCGGATTAATTACATACCCTAATTGATTGGTAACCGTTGCAGCCAATACTGGCGCAGCTGGAGTGTTATTGACTGTTACAGTAAATGTTGTAGGATTACTTTCACAACCATTTGAACCAGATACTTGCGTTGCATAAAAGCTAAACGGCGAACCAGTATTTGTGGCAGTACTAGGCGTTGGCGCTGTTGAACTTGGTGTAGAAGTCAGGCTTCCTGTATACCAATTCAAGGTATTTCCTGACAATGCAGCCGAAACTAATTGCGTTGCGGTTGCTCCCTCACAATAGGTGAATGATGTTGTGGCAGAAACTGGTGGCAAAGGCGAAGCCACCACTGTTAACTCAACCAAAGTTCCAGTTAAAGATTCACAGCCCGTTGTGGTATTTCGGGAAAATGCATAGTAGTTGTAAGTACCCGGAGTTGAACTTGGCGTGAATGTATAATTCGGACTTGATGCCGCCACAGGCGCACCTGTTCCTTGAGCGTTCGTATACCAATCAATCGTACAACCCGTTGGAGCCGTCGCACTTAATGTAGTACTCGTAGCATTACTACAAGCCGTCACATTACCACCCGAGTTTGGCGCTGCAGGAAGGGAATTCACGGTAATATTGATATTTTGAGTTGATGGGCAACCTGTAGCAGTATTTGTGGCTGAAACTGAATAGTTTACCTGACCAGCATTGGCCGTTTGAGATGAAAGTGTCTGGTAATAATAATTGCTTGCCGTACTTCCTCCTTGAGATGCAAGGATAGTTGACAAACTCGTTAAATTCGAACCTGAACCAGCATACCAAGCGATATCATAGGTTGCAGGAGGACTAAAACGCCAAGCTTTTGGAGTTGTTATTTGATCTTGAGAACCATTCCAATAATTTTGAGTTAAAATCACATTGCTTGGATCACAATTAGGTGCAGTTGCACCAGTACCAACAATTCCACTACCTTGTAGCCCAATGTACTTATTTCTAGTATCATTGATCCATGTCCCGGATGTAGCTGCTGGATTAGTTGAAGTAAAAACAGTCATTTCGACAATTCCGGAAGTCTCATACAAAATTACTTGCACGGTATTTTTTCCATCATTCCCATTAGTTGAATACCAGGTGGCGCAATCAATATACTGAATCACACAACGTCTAGTTGGCGCAACTCCTTCTGTCCAGTGACGAACAGTACCCGTTCCAAATCCAAAATTACCTCCTGTTGCATTTAATTGCAGGTCGCGTGCACAAGCTGCGATAGTATATGTTGGGCTTAATGTACTTGGAAATCCATTTGGAAATGAAAAATTAGTTGTTCCTGTGGCACCAAAATTTATTGTTCCATTGGTTCCAATATTGAATGTTGTTGTATTTATTCCAAAAAAATTATAATTAAATCCAATGTTTCTTCCATTCCAAAAACCATCATCCAATGACCCTCCACTGGTAGCTATTGAGGCAGTTCCATTACTACATAATATAGTTGGTGAAATACCAGTAGGAGGACTTTTTATAGTCGCATCAGCCGTAATACACTGTACACTAAAATTACCACTTGGCGTGTTGGGGATCAATGTGGATGTTCCGCCAATACAAACTGATGAGGGGTTTGCAATTGGTGTAAAATCTAAAGACGGATAAACCAAAACATTTTGTTGCGTACTAGCAGGACTTGCAATTGTTGTATTAAATGTAGTTAAGGAACAACCAAATGGCATAAAAGGTGAAGCAGTATTTAACTGATAAACAGTAGAAATACTCGGACTTACTTGCAACAATGAACTAGTACCATTAGTGCCATTTAAACCTGTTGTTACATTACTAAAATTTGATTGTGTTACTGTGCCCCCAGTACCCGAACCGTTAGTCGCTTGCATCCATTGAATAGAGCTACCGGCGGCAAGTGTCACATTAGCACTTAAAGTAACAATCGTACCATTCTGACAAATTAAATTATTCAAACTACTACTCGAAACCAAAGGATTGGTTAAAACTTTAACTTCAGTTCTAGGACTTGGGCAGGTGCCATCGTGCTGCTCAATGTAATACCTGTAAAACGTGCTAGTCGCAGTTAAATTTGGTGTACAAAAATCAATAGACGAGGCGGCATTGTTAGTTGGGAGAAGATATGCGTCATAAGAATTAAATACAGAATCGATTGTTGATGTTCCATCTGGATCAATTTCCGTGCCTCCTGTTTGTGCAGTCCACCATGTAATTGGGTTGTTAGTACCGATAGTTCTTGAAGCGGTAAAGCTTGCAGAAGCACCTACATTCACAGTTAATGACGCTGCTGAAACTGCTGGCGCAGCCGGTGAATTATTGATATTCAATACCACGCTATTATTTGAAGAGAAATTTGCACAGTTAATTGACGTAATTGTCAATGTCTGACCATTATTGGCAAAAGTCACAGGAATAGCTAAAGTTGCTGTGCCGGTTGAAGAAGACGTGAATGAAATCGTTTGAGAAGAACCGCCATTGATATTGTAGGTCGCTACCTGTGGTGTTGATACCAAAAGACCAGATAAATTAACGGAAACACTTGTTGCATTGACGGGATTATAACACAAAGCGGCTGGCTGAGTTATACCACTTAAAGTTGGAATCGGAGTAACCGTGAAGGATAAACTTAATGTAGAAGAACAACCACTTGCATTTGTATATGTCATTGTTCCAGTATAAGTACCTGCAGAAACGTTTGCTGCAACGGGAATATTGATCGAGCCCCCGGTACTTACAAAGCTAAATGGCGTTAAAGAAACATCGGCTAAACCAGCTGTATTTGCAGCTGCATTCCAATCGATTGTGTAACTTATTGGGGAGTTAGTAGTTGCTGTGTAAGCTAATGTAGAAGTTTGTGCAGAAGTAGAACTACAAACAGCAGCAACAACTCCCGAAGAAGTAACAACGGGCAGAGGGTTAATTGTTATACTTGTTGCACTGGTAGATGACCCACCTGAATACAGTAATTTAACAGGCCCAGTCGTTTGAGTCGAAGTTGTGGTTATATTTATTGTTGTTGAATTTACGATTGTATAACTAGCAACAGCGACATTATTCACTTGAACTCCAGAAACGTTTGACAAATTTGTTCCTGTGACCGTAAAAGTGGAGCCAATACAAATAGCCAGTGGACTGAATGAAGTTATTGAAGGGGGTGGATTCCAAGTATATAGCGTACCAAGAGCAGGAAAAACAACATTGCTATGAGTCATCAATTGATTATTTACAGTTGAAGCTACGGAAGCTGCCCATGTCCCCATAGTTCTTGAATTAAAGTCTAAAGCAGAATTTCCATTTAAACCGACCATTGGGTTTATCGCCGTGGAGGAAGTAGATGTACAAGTTCCATATCTTACTTGAATTGACTGATTAGATGCAACGCCACCCGCTTCATTCAACCAAATTTGAAAACTATAATTATCCTGACCTGCCGTTGCACCATATCTTTTGTAATTAACCCACTGAAATACCAACGATCGATTTGGAGCACCACCAACAATCCATTGTGTTAGCGAGCTGGCTGGATTTACTGCTTGATTAGTCTTACTATTAGTAACTGCCTGACTTAGTGTTATAGTTGTTCCAGATATTGCCGTTACTATTGACCCTGCAGGTATTCCATTTGCGCTTATCACCTTCATCCCAACTTGCCATCCAGCAGCATTTGCCACTGTGATTGTGGACGCACCCGATGTCCAAGTACCAGTAGTGCTTGCGAGAGATTGCTCTTGCAAGTCACGATTAAAACCCGCAATCACTTGAGTGTTTGTAGAGGAAATAGCAGCATATGAACTTGTTATTCCAGTACCCAACTTGATAAATCCATTTGAATTTATACCAATTGTTGAACCCGCTGGATATAAGGTGCCATTGTATGTAAAAGCAAAAGGTAAAGAAGTTGAATTAAAGCTGTTATCATCATTCAAATTACTACCATTGATTGCCGTTGCACCTGTATTTATATACGTTGTATAAGTTCCTGTTGACTGACTAAAAGTATATGCACTCACCTGCCCCCATCCTTCTCCAACATAACCAAAGAGGAAGGTGAAAACTAAAAGTACGGATGCGGTGAGGCGTTTGCCTTGGCGCAAGGGGCTGTAGATGTTTTGCATAGAAAGTGTATTGGAAATGCTGCGCAATAGATGGGTTGCTGCAGCCTGGCAGAGGGTAGTAATTTTGTTCATAGTTGGTTCTAAAATGCAGTTTTAGTCGTTACAATTTAGTAAATAAACAGTTGATTTTAAGTTAAAATGAACAAATAGGTATTTATAAAAAACAAGTGTGGGCTTTCATCGAATATTGAACAGCTTTTGATGAATATTTTGGCGGTTTTATCGAATATTGAAGGAAATTTGTGTTAGGCCAAATGCTTGTTTATCAGGTCATTGGTTGTAAATGTTTATGAGACAAAAAAAAGCCCCGAGCAATGCTCGGGGCTTTTGATTGGCGCGAGGCCAGTTTGGTGAGTTGTTAGTTTTTAACGATGCGGATCGCTTCGGCAGCTTCGGCTACTTTCAAGAAGTAGATGCCGCGTGCTACTTGGTCGATGTTGATCGTTGTTGAAGTACCGGTAAGAGCACCGTTTGCAACAACTTTTCCTTGCGCATCTTGGATCACGTAGTTGCTGTACAACGCTTCTGAAGCTTTCAAGGTAAAGACAGCGTCAGTTGGGTTTGGTTGTACAGAGAAGCTAACAAAACCGTTCTCGTCGAGACCAACAGTGAGCGTCAGGTTGAGGGTGATCGTAGAATCACAACCAGCCGCGTTAGTCAAGACTTGCGTATAGGTGCCAGACTGCGTATAAGTGATTTCATTCAAGACGTAGCTTTCGAGTGCAGTCACATTCAAGGTAGTTGAAGTAGGCTGTGCAGCGGTTACAACAACTTGCTCTGAAGTTGTTGTACAACCGTTCAAGCTTGTCATCACACAGCTGTAAGTACCTGGTGTAGTAACAGCCAACTCTTGCGCTGTGCTTCCACCTGGTGTCCAGCTGTAAACGTTGCCTGGTTGTGCAGAAAGCGTAAGAACTTCTCCTGGACACAAGCTGTTGTTGCCGTCTGTAATGAGGTCAGCAGATGGCGACTCATTAACCGTTACAGTAATTTCAGCGAGGTCAGGACAACCGTTGGCAGCATAACCTGTTACCACATATGTACCTGCAGTTGTTACCGTTTGGCTAGTTGCAGTAGAGTTGTTCGCCCAAATGTAGCTGTTTGCGCCACCAGCAGTTAAGGTTACCGAACCACCTTCACAGAATGTTGTTGGGCCAGAAGCCGTAATGGTTGTTGTTGGAACAGGCAACACCGTTACGTTGATTGGAGCTGAAGTTCCAGTACATCCAAGGCTGTTGGTTACCGTTACCGTGATTGGTCCGTTGACACCAACGTTCACCCCTTGCGTAGTAGCACCGTTAGACCACACATAAGATGCACCTGGAGATGCAACAAGTGTAGAGAAGGCGCCAGCACATACAGTTGTAGGTGAAGCGGCTGTAATGGTTGGTACAAACGCTGGAGCCGCAGTTACAGTGATCTCATTAGATACTGATGAACAACCAGCTGCGTTGGTTACCGTTACGAAGTACAAGCCTGTAGTGTTGGCAGTGATACTAGGCGTAGTAGCGCCGTTGCTCCATACATAAGACGAACCGTTTGTATTGGTATTCAAGACTACACTCTGACCTTGACAGAAGGTAGTTGCACCTGCAGCTGCAATCGCAACTGTTGGGTTGGCACTAACCGCAATGGCAAGTGGAGTTGAAGTTGCAGAACAGCCATTGGCATCTGTAACCGTTACAGTGTAGTTACCTGCAGTCGTGACGCTGATTGTTGAAGTAGTAGCACCGTTGCTCCAAGCGTAGGCCGAAGCAGGAGTTGAGCTCAAAGTAGCTGCAGCACCCTGACAAATCGCGACGTTGTTGGTCGTTACAACTGGCGTTGGAAGCGCGTTAACTGTAACTGTAATTGGCGCAGAAGAAGCTGTACAACCTGCGGTTGTGACATCTACATCGTAAGTACCAGAAGCTGCTACTGTGATGCTCTGAGTTGTTTCGTTGGTAGACCAAAGGTAGCTTCCAGCTGCAGGAGCAGTTAACGTTACAGTGTTACCCGCACAGAATGTAGTTGGGCCACTGATGCTAGTTACAGCAGAAGGAATGACATTTACAGCAATTGGCTTGGTAACAGTAGATGTACAACCAGCCGCATTCGTGTAAGTGTAAGTAATGGTAGCTGAACCTGAGTTGTTACCACTCACCTCACCTGCTGTTGATACAGACGCAACTGAGGTGTTGCTAGAACTCCATGTACCACCTGCGGTTGTATTTGACAAAGTAGTTGTTGCACCAATACAAACACTGTTGTTACCAGCAATTGGATCAAGCACAGGGAATGGTACCACATTGATGGTCACAGGAGCCGCAATAGCAGCACAACCCTGACCATTTGTAACGGATACACCATAAGTACCACTTTGAGTAACTGTAATGGACTGCGCTGTAGAAGCGTTGGTCCAGGCATAACCAGAACCATTTGCTGCAGACAACACTACTGATCCACCTGCACAGAAAGTTGTTGGACCAGATACAGCGATTGCCGTGGCTGGAGCCGTTTGTACAGAGATGTTTTTGGTTTGTGTCGTAGAACAACCGTTGTTCGTAACAGTATAAGAAATGGTAGCGTTACCGCCGCTTAGTCCGGAAATGTTACCTGTTGCGTCTACTGAGGCCACAGCAGCGTTAGAAGAACTCCAAACACCACCTGTGGTTGCATTGTTGAAAGCAGTTGCAGCACCCTCACATACCGTGTTGGCACCTGTAATGGCAGCAACAACCGGAAGTGGCGTAACTGCAACAGCCGTAGGCGCTGTAGTTGTTGTACAACCATTGGCTCCGGTAACTGTGTAAGTGAAAGAACCACTGTTATTGACAGCAATAGAAGAAGCCGTAGAACCGTTGCTCCAAGTGTAAGCACCTGCACCGTTGGCAGAAAGGATCACAGAACCACCATCACAGAATGAAGTAGGACCATTTGCTGTGATGCTTGCCGCCGGAGCTGGCAAGACATCTACAGTAACCGGTGCGCTCACTGTTGAACAACCTGCAGCGTTAGTTACAGTTGCTGTGTATATTCCTGATGTTGTGATTGTGTTTGTAGCACCACTTACGCTGTTGTTCCAGTTGTAAGAAGTACCTCCAGAAGCGGTAAGCACCACAGAACCTCCTTGACAGAAGCTAGCAGGACCGTTGAGAGCCACGTTTGCCACTGGTGGTTGGTTCACGGTAAGTGCTAATGGCGCAGATGGGTTAGAAACACAACCTGCAGCAGAAGTGATGATCACACTATAGTTACCACCAGCGGTTACTGCGATAGATTGCGTTGTTGCACCGTTGTTCCAGGCATACGAAGCAGCTGCAGGAGCCGTAAGTGTGGTGGCTGTTCCTTGACAGATCGAGTTGCCATTCGAAGAAGAAATGGTCGCTACTGGCAAGGCTTGTACAGCGATGTTTGCTGTTGTTGTAGTGGTACAGCCATTGACAGCTGTTGTGGTGTAAGATACCGTTCCAGTTCCTGCACTTACCCCTACGATATCTCCTGTAACTGGGTTAAGTGTCAAGACACTTGGTGTAGAGCTAGACCATGTACCGTTTGGCACTGGGTTCGAAACCAAACCGTTGTTGCCCACACAAAGAACTGAAGGTGCAATAACTGGTGCGTTTGCTGGCGAAGGGTTCACGTTAACGACAACTTGGTCAGAACCAACACAACCATTGGTACCTGTTGCACTCACTGTATAAGTAGTAGTAGCCGTTGGCGATGCCACTGGGTTCAAGATACCAGTGTTAGACAAACCTGCAGCTGGCGACCATACTGGTGTTATTGATGGACAACCAGATGCTGTGCCGTTCCATGTACCATTAGCATATGGGAAGTAATTGGTTACAAGGTTTGTACCAGCTCCATTTTGGATAGTATAGTAAGGTTCGTATGGCCAAGAAGCTGCCGAGAATGTTACTTGGATTGGCGCACCGTTAGATGCGGTAAAAGTAAATGGTACCGGACCAGCACTAAAGGCTGTAATACCAATGTTGGTCAAAACTGGAACTCCACCAACCAATACAGTAGCTGTACATCCGTTCCAACCATCACCATATGTATCGTAAAGAATGATGGTGTGCGTACAAGAGGTATTGAAGTTCACCGTCGCGTTCATGTTGTTAGACTGGCCACTACAAATGGTAACGTCATTACCTGCATTCACAATTGGCGCAGGAAGAACCGTTACCGTGCGTGTTGCTGTTGATGGCGGACACCATGTGGTGGTGTTCGGAATCGTGTAAGTCATGGTGGCAGTACCTGCTGCAACACCCGTTACGACACCCGTATTCGGGTTAATGGTTGCAATTGCAGGGTTACTTGAAGACCAAGTACCACCTGTGCTCGTTGTAGAGAAGTTGACAGTTGCACCAGCACAAACCGTTTGCGTACCAGCAAGTGGCGCAATTTGAGCAGTTGCCTGAACCGTGATGCTCGTATTCACTGCACCTGTTGATGCACAACCAGAAGCATTCAAATAGTTGATCGAAACAGTTTGTGTACCTGCAGTGAGGTACTGCACTGTTGCTGTGTTTGAGGTACTTGTACCACCAGAAATGATGTTATAATTGACACCCGCTGTACCTGGGAAGCCCCAAGTGTAGCTTTGCATGCCAGATTGCGTCGTATAGGTGTAGTCCGTGAAAGTACACGCTTGGTTACCCGGAACAACTGTGAAGCTTGGGGTGAATGGAACCGCAGCAATGATATTGACATTGTAGTCTTCGGTTTCTCCGTAGAAGTAAGAAGCACAAGGGTCAATAGATGCACCTGGTGTATAATAGACTCCTCGAACACGCATGCGGTGCACACCTAGTGGTGGAGTACACGCTAAGTTAATATTAAATGATACCGTCTGAAAACTTGTTGTGGTGTAAGCTGTAGAGAAACCTACTTTCTCAGAAGGTTCAAAAATGTAATTGTCATTGTAGTCAATCCAAACAGCAAAAGCTTGATATGGGAATGAACCACATGTGACTTGCACTTGGTAACTTGTTGCTGCTTGCATAACTGCTGCAGGTAAGTTGGAATAGTAAGTGTAGGATGGGCCATTAGTTGCTGTACCTGAGTTATTATTTAAGGTTGTACCGGTAATGGC
>ENA-OUVC01000617-OUVC01000617.1-marine-metagenome-genome-assembly--contig:-NODE-617-length-22728-cov-9.167807_pt1 | contig 22728 bp, 20 predicted proteins | sample MGYA00248622_ERZ508571 | MGnify/ENA primary metagenome ERZ508571 (study PRJEB26236, sample SAMN06267175) | marine metagenome | isolation source: Columbia River Estuary | place: USA:Columbia River Estuary... | reverse complement strand
ACGCATCTTGAGCAAGCGCTTTGGCAAGAAGAAATAAGCGTTAGCCACTTTTACTTCCAAAATCATTGAAACCCTACTTTGGTAGGGTTTTTTGTTTCTTAGAATAAGCGTATTTTTACCACGTGAAAGATTTGCTGCTCATCGTTCTAATTTCTTTATGTACCTGCACCCTAAACGCTCAGGTTTCGGGCTCAGCAGCTGTCGCTTTGCCCGTTGTTGGGGTGCATTACGGCGGTGCGTTTTCTGGCGGAGAGCTCGCAGAGCGCTATGGCTATTTCAATCGCGTAGGATTTACGGCGGGCTACAAACTCAAGAGCAACTGGAGTTTTGGCATCGAATCTGATTTCTGGTTCTCAGATAACGTACGCCTCACGGGTCTTTTTGACCACCTCATCGATGACGCAGGCAATATCACCAATGACCTCGGTATGCCAGCTTCTGTTCTCGTTTACCCACGCGGCGTCCATGCCGACGCCTACGTAGGCAGGTTGTTCCCGCTCAACCAAAGCAACCGCAACAGCGGCATTTTAGTCCAGCTCAGCGGCGGCTACATACTGCACCGCCTGCGCATCGAAACCAATGACAACGTCGTGCCGCAAATCGAGCTCGACTACAAAAAAGGCTACGACCGCCTCACTACCGGCCTCAACACCCAACAATTCATCGGCTACTCCTTTCTCAACAACCGCGGCTCTGCAAGCTTCTACGCCGGCCTCTATTTTCAACAAGGCTTCACCTACAACCGCCGCACTATCAATTTTGACGAGCCCAATGTACCCGTCTCCACCGCCCGCCGCCTCGACCTCCAAACCGGCTTCCGTATCGGCTGGTACATCCCTTTTTATTCGGCAGAGCCGAGGGAGTATTATTATAATTGATGGGCCTACTTTATGCTTTCTTAGTTGCAATTTACCAACTGCTCTTGAAGTTGGCGGCCGTTTGGCACCCGAAAGCCAAGGCTTTGGTTTTGGGTCGTAGAGCAACTACGGCCATCCTTCAAAACTTACCCAAAACTGGCCACAAACGCTACTGGTTTCATTGCGCTTCTTTGGGTGAATACGACATGGCTTTACCGCTCATCGAGGCCTGTGTTGCTGCAGACCCAAGTGTTGAAATTGTTGTGAGTTTTTATTCGCCGTCGGGGATGCAACATTTTCACAAACGTGGTTTTGAACCTTTTGCTGTGTTTTATTTACCCACAGACCTTCCGGGTCAGATGCGGCGTTTGGTGAAGGCCGTAGGCGCTTCGCGTTTGTATGTACCCAAATATGAATTTTGGCCCAATTTGCTCAGGGAAGCGCAAAAAGCGCAAGTTTCTATCTATTCTGTCTCGACCATGTTGCGATCTTCGCAAGTGTACTTCAAGTGGTACGGTGGGTTTTTTAGAAAAGCCTTGCAGTGTGTGACATACTTTGGCGTGCAAAACCAACAAACTCAGCAACTTCTTTTAACAATTGGTATCGAACCAGAAAAGATAGAAATTTTAGGTGACTTGCGTTTCAATCGGGTACTAGCGGCCAAAGCAACGGCCAAGCCCAATGCCCTCATTGAACAATTTGTGGGTGCTTCTCCACTTCTCATCCTAGGCAGCAGTTGGCCTGCCGAAGAAGGCCTGTTCGTAGAAATCCTTCAGAAGAAACCAGACGCACTTGAGCAATTCAAAATCTTAATTGCGCCTCATGATCTTTCCAAAGGCCATCTGAATCAGTTAAAAACGCAATTCCCAACCGCTGTTTTTTATTCGGAGCATGAAAATTCAAACCTTGCGCAATACCAAATCTTGATTTTAGACACCATCGGGCACCTCAGTGCGGCTTATCAGTATGGTGCGGTCGCTTTTGTGGGTGGCGGCTTTAGCGGTAGTTTGCACAATATTCTAGAGCCCTTGGCTTATGGCTTACCAGTTTTATTTGGGCCGAAGCATGAGAAGTTTCCCGAGGCGCAGCAGTTCATTGATTTGGGTTTCGCGCAGGTTGTTGAGACGGCAGAAGGGCTCGATCAAAAACTCCTCTCTTTGATGGAAAATCAAAAAGACGCGCAGGCCATCATTGAAGCGAAAGTTTTCAAATTACAAGTTAAAATAAGTGCTGAGTTGATCAGTTAGTAAGCGCGCTCGTTGCGTTTTTCCATCCAGTTGATGAAAGCGCGGTTCACGACCTTATTGCCGCCAGGGGTAGGGTAGTTGCCGGTAAAGTACCAGTCACCGGTGTGGCCTGGGCAGGCTTGGTGAAGGTTTTCTACACTTTGATAAATGATTTCTACTTCTGCTTGCATGCCAACAGGCGTGAGCATTTTGGCAATTTGGGCAGAGATTTCTTTGTCTGAGAAAGGCGCGTAAATGCGCTGCACTACATTCTTGACTTGTTCTTTGGGTAGTTGTACTTGTTCGAGCGCTGCTCTGTAGACTTCGTCGATGAGTTGGGCTTGGCCGCTTTGGCGCAAGAGCGCAATGGCGGCTTCAAACGCGATGAAATCGCCCATTTTGGCCATGTCGATGCCGTAGCAGTCTGGGTAGCGGATTTGAGGTGCTGAAGACACCACCACTATTTTTTTAGGTCCGAGGCGGTCCAAGATGCGCAAAATGCTTTGGCGAAGGGTGGTGCCGCGTACAATGCTGTCGTCGATGACGATGAGGTTGTCGGTGCCGCGGCGTACAGAACCGTAGGTGATGTCGTAGACGTGTGCAACGAGGTCGTCGCGGGAGTCGTCTTGGGTAATAAAGGTGCGCAGCTTGGCGTCTTTGATCGCGATTTTCTCGATGCGCGCACGGCGATTGATGATTTCGCTGAGTGCTTCGCTAGAAGGGTTGGCCCCCAGCGCTTGTATTTGCTTGATTTTATCTTGGTTGTGGGCTTCTTCTAAACCCTTGATGAGGCCGTAGAAAGAAACTTCTGCGGTGTTCGGAATAAACGAAAAAACGCTGTTGTCGTAGTCGTGGCCAACGCTTTCCAGGACGTCTTTGACGATCAAGCGCCCAAGTGCCTTGCGCTCTTTGTAGATATCGGCGTCCGAGCCTCGAGAGAAGTAAATGCGCTCAAAAGAACACTGCTTGAGCTCGCGCGGGGCATTGATTTCGATTTCTTTGACTTGGCCTTTTTTCTCAATGATGAGCGCGTGGCCTGGCTTGAGTTCTTGGATGTCTTCCACTTTGAGGTTGAAGGCAGTCTGGATGACAGGGCGCTCAGAAGCCACTACGCAAATTTCGTCGTCTTCGTACCAAAACGCAGGGCGGATGCCGCTTGGGTCGCGCAAAACAAAAGCAGAGCCGTGTCCGAGTAAACCAGCCATGGCGTAGCCGCCATCCCAGCGTTCAGAGGCTTTCTTGAGGATTTTGTCGATTTTGATTTCGTCCTGAATGCGCGCGTAGATGTCGGTTTTGGCGTAGCCAAGGCTTTTGTAGTGCGCGTAGAGTTCGTCGTTTTCGACGTCTAGGAAATGCCCGATTTTTTCCATGACCGTAACGGTGTCGGATTTTTCTTTCGGGTGTTGCCCGAGCTCTACGAGTACATCGAAGAGTTCATCTACATTAGTGAGGTTGAAGTTGCCGGCCACCACCAAATTGCGGGTCATCCAGTTGGACTGGCGCAAAAACGGGTGGCAGCTTTCAATGGAGTTGCGGCCGTAGGTGCCGTAGCGCAAATGCCCCAAAAAGACCTCGCCGGTAAAGCCTACGTTTTTCTTGAGGTAGCTGACATCTTTGAGCTTGTCGGGGTTTTCGTCGTAAAGGGCCTTGAATTTGGCGTTGATTTGGTCGAAAATATCTTGGGTAGGGTTTTTCTGGACCGAGCGGCTGCGCGAAATGTAGCGCTCGCCGGGTTGCATATCTAGCTTGATGTTGGCAATCCCTGCGCCGTCTTGGCCGCGGTTGTGTTGCTTTTCCATCAAAAGATGCATTTTGTTGAGGCCCCAAAGGGCAGATCCGTATTTCTCGAGGTAGTATTCAAGTGGTTTTTTGAGCCTTAAGAGGGCAATGCCACACTCGTGTTTGATCGGATCACTCATGGTCTAAGAAATTGAGTGACAAAGGTAATTCATTATTTGTAATTTTGTATCGTGAAATCAATTTTGGCCATCCTGCTGATCTTCACCCAACTTGCGCTCCAAGTGGGCATTCCTATTCACAAGCATTTTTGTGAAATGGATGGTGCATTTGCGTCGGTGTTGCTCAAAATTGACCACCAATGCGAAGAACCTCATGAGGAGCTCCCGCCTTGTTGTCAAGAGGAGCAAACGGCTGCTTGTGAGGCCAATTTGCAAGAAAAAGACTGCTGTTCCGATGAACTGCAAGTGGTGAAAACCAATTTAGATCAGGCTTATTCTTCTTTCGAAATAGAATTTTTACCGATTTATATTTCGCAAAAACCAGTTATAGATTTTTCTTTTTTCACAACTTGCCAAGTTAATCAAACATATAACGCTGATCAAGCCTACCGGCCACCTCCGCTATATGCAAGTAGTCGGGATTTACAGGTCAAGCAACAGGTTTGGAGAATTTGATGTGCTTTCTATATGAATAGAAGGTCTTATCAAATTTTACTTATATGAAAATTACTTTATTTATTGCGGCCCTTTTTTGGAGTGCCCTGGCTTTTGGTCAAATACGCGGTGTGGTGCAAGGCGCAGATTCTGTGCAGACCAAACCGCTTAAGAACGTGAAAATCACTTTACTTGGTGCCGGCACCACCGTTTTTTCGAACGAAGACGGCACCTTTGAAATCTTGTTGGGAAAGCAAAACCCCGACACCCTTTTGTTTGTAGCCAAGGGCTACCGCCCAGACCGCTTGGTCGTGACGCGCTCAGACCGTTTTTTGGCGCTGAATGTAGTGCTTATATCTGGCCAGTTGGTTCAGGATATCGTGGTCAATGGCCAAAAGCAGCCGCACGGGATTTCCAAAATGAAGACTTTGCACGTCGAGGAGCTCACGAGCGCCGAATTCAGAAAAGCAGCTTGCTGCAACCTCTCGGAGTCTTTTGAAACCAATGCCACCATTGACGTCAGTATGTCTGACGCCATCTCTGGTGCCAAAAAAATCCAAATGCTGGGCTTGGATGCCGTATACACACAGTTGCAATTCGAAAACATTCCGTTTTTGCGCGGGCTTGAAAGTGCGCATGGCATGAGCGTGATTCCTGGCACTTGGCTAGAATCCATTCAAATTACAAAAGGAACCGGGTCTGTGGTGAACGGCTATGAGTCAATGGCGGGCTTGGTTAATTTTGAATTCAAGAAACCGCAAGAAATGCCGCGTTTGGGCATCAACGCCTACCAGAATCGCTTTGGGCGCACCGAGCTCAATTTACAGGGCGGCCAACAGCTCAATGAACGTTGGCACATGGGCCTTTTTGCCTCGGGCGCTACCATTTACGGCAACATCGACCACAACCAAGATGGCTTTAGAGACCAAGCGCTGTCGAATACCTTTAATTTACTGCAGCGCTTCAGTTATCAGGGCCCGCGCATGGAGGCCCAGCTGGGCGTGCAGGCGTACTCAGACAACAAGTTTGGTGGCCAAACGACGTATACCCGAGTGCAACCTATTGGTTATGGAATGGAGTTAGCGAGCGAGCACCTGTCGCTCTTCTCCAAAACAGGATTTTTCGGCAAAAAGCCAGCCCAGAGCTTGGGTATTATTGCGCAGCTCAAGTTTCAAAACATGAGCGGCCTTTACGGTTTGCGGACTTTTATGGGGACAGAAAGACGTGCCTATTTGAATGCCATCTACGACGATATCATTGTTTCTGCCGATCATAAAATCAAGGCAGGCGCTAGTTTTCAGTATTTGTCTTTGTCGCAATGGGCCGGCCAACCATTTGGTACGCAAGTTGTTGGCTCTGAGCGAATAGAGTGGGTACCGGGCGTATTTGCCGAGTATGCCTACTCGGGCAACCGCCTTTCGGCGGTTGTAGGTGCGCGCTTTGACCAACACAACCTCGCTGGCGCCCAGTTTTCTCCGCGCGCGCACCTCAAATACGCCATCAGCCCCCAACTGGACCTCCGGCTCACGGGCGGCCGTGCTTGGCGCCTGCCGAACTTTGTCGCCGACAACCTTTCGCTGTTGGCGAGCTCCAAAACCTGGATTGCCGATCAGGCGCTCTTGCCCGAAATTTCCTGGAATGTCGGCGCCTCTTTAGTGCAGGGCTTTAGTTTCAAAAAACGCAAGGGCAGCCTCAGTTTAGACGCCTACCACACGCGTTTTTCGCAACAACTTGTGGCCGATCGCGATACGCTCAGTGGGGCAGTAGTTTTCAAGAATCTTCAGGATAACTCCTTAGCTACCGTCATACAAGCAGAATTTAGTTATGCTGTCCTCAAAGGACTTGATTTGCGCTTGGCTTATAAATTCCAGGACGTCAGGGCGCTGTTCGACGGCACGCTCCAAACCCAGGTGCTCTTGCCTCGCCAACGCCTTTTTGCCAATATGGCTTACCAAACGCGCAACAAACGTTGGAACTACGACCTCACGTACTCGCGTTACAGCGCCGTGCGCTTGCCACAAGGTGGGCAGGGGAGCCCATGGGGGCTACTCAATGCGCAAGTGACGCGCAATTGGAAAGCCCTGGAGTTGTATGCAGGCGGCGAAAACCTTTTGAACGTCATGCAACACCACCCGATTGTAGGTGTGCAGGATCCTTTTGGCGAAAATTTTGATGCCACCGAAATTTGGTCTCCTATAATGGGTTGGAATGTGTACCTTGGCTTAAGGTATACCATCAAATAAATAGATCCAAAACACTTAAAAAGATTCAAAAATCAATCAAAATCAATCAAAATCAATCAAAATCAATCAAAAATTAGTCAAAAACAATAAAAATTAAACAATGATGAAAACAATAATCCTTTCCTTTTTAATGCTCTTTTGCGCCCCACTTTTTGCACAAAAACCAGCGCTCATTACTATCCAAACCAATGCGCTGTGTGCCGATTGCAAGGACCGCATTGAAACCGCGCTCAATCAGACCAAAGGGGTCGTTTACGCCGAACTTAATATGGAAACCAAAGTTGTAGAGATCAAATACAACGTTAAGAAAACCGACGTAGCAAAGCTCCAAAAAGTAATAACCTCTATTGGTTACGATGCCGATGACCAAAAAGCGGACCTTACAGCTCAGAAGGCATTGCCGCTTTGCTGCCAGCCTGGCGGGCATTAGAAACTTGGTTTATTCGCCTAAATTGCGGTGGCCAAAAGAATAGCCCAGACCAATACCCGCATTGGGATACCAACCGAAACCTCCTGTATAGCGGGCAAGTGCGTGTGCGTCTGCGTGCAAGCCAAATGGCGTGTAGTAGGTGAGTTTGAGGCCTGCTGTGGCGTCGTATTTGACGCTTTGGTCGAGTGCGAAATCGTCGCTAAAGATGTAGGCGAGGCCTAGCGGATTGGCACAAGCAGAGAGATCCCAGCGGTACGCGAGCGGATAGTGGTAAGCCACACCTTCGGGAATCAAAGCGGTGAGGCAGCCCACCGCGAGCGCGCCGAGAAAATCGCTAAAAGTAAAGGAGTTTTGTGCCAAAAAACGCGTCACGGGCCCCACTGCAAAAAGGCTCATGGGTGCGTGTGCGTAACCGTTGTAGGTATCAAAAGAACCAATGCTGTAGTTATAAAGTAAGCTCCAGCGTGAATTGAGGTGCAGCTCGCCCTGAAGGTTCCATTCAGGCCCCAATTGTTTTTGATACAGGTTGGAACTGAGTTGGAGGTTTAGGTCAAATTTGGAATAGTCGGATTGTGCTTGAGCAGCCAAACAGAGCCACAAACCGAGGACGAATAGGAGTGTTTTCATTAGCGTTCAATTTTATAGGATAGACCGATGCCGATGACCGATTTGAATTGGGTGCGTGGGCCGATATTACCGTTGGCGTCTGTGATTCGGATGTCGTCGTCGTAGATGAGGTTCCATTGAGCAGAGGCCGAAACCAAAGAATTGACCCGAAAGAGCAGCAGCAATTCACCATTGACATCGATGTTTTCAGGGTTGTTGAGGTAATTACTAAACAGCTCCAATTTGGATTTCATTTCGATGTTTTTGGCGAGGGGGCGGTTGTATTTCATTTTCAGGTACGCACCGTACTCTTGACGGTAGCGCATGCCAGGTTCTACACCAAAAGAACCTTTTGCACTCAGGGAGTCATCGAGGACAAACGTAGATTTGATCGCGATAGAAGAAAAGAAGATGTTGAAGTTATCGTCTTTGCGGAAGTCGGCACCAAGTGCGAGGTTCATGTAGCCCGGGGCCATAAAGCGCGATACCGGAATGGAGTCATTGGGGTAGGCGTAGCCGTTGATGCTTTGGGTTCGGAAGCTCGAGGCAAAGGTGAGAAAGAAGCCTTTGGAGAGTTGCATACCGAAAGTGCTCGAGAGATCGAGGCGGTCATCGGTTTTTTGAGCGCCGATACCTTTGTTGTCGAAATATTTGATACCGCCAAGTGCAAAAGACGCGTCGTTTGTCCATTTGATGTTGTCCTGGGTGTAGTAGGCCGAGGCACTACCCGAGCCAATAATAGAGATGTTGTTGCGCCCCCCGGCATTCCAATTGACAAACGAGGTTTGAGTGCCGCTCAAAGAATACAAGGACTTGAATTTCCAATACGACGTTGAATCTTGGGCCCAAGTCATTTTGGTGACCAAAAGCAAAAACAATAGGCAGAATAATGTGTTTCTTTGAAGTACGGACATTTCGTTTACAAAATTAATGCGATTTCTAAACCTCCTTTTCGTGTACCTCCCAATTCTTTCAACAGGGCTTTATGCACAAACCCCTACCGATTACAGTCTGCCCCAAAATTGGGCGTCACGACCCGGAGCATATCCAATAGGGTTGGCACAGCAACTCAAAGACACAAGCTTACACGCCAAAGCCGATGTTTTTTACGTGTATCCAACGCTCAACACCAAAAAAAGTGACAAGCGCTGGAATGTCCCGCTCACCGATGCTGCTCAACAGGCCAAAGTACTAGAAACCGCGCTCCCTTTTCAGGGCAGTGCATTTGCCGAAGCAGGCCGTTTTTTTGCACCTTTTTACCGCTCTGCCCACCTGCGCTCTTATTACGTTACAGATCCTCAAGGAAGAGCCGCGCTTGAGCTTGCTTATGCCGATGTGCGGGCCGCTTTTTTGTATTACCTCGAGCACCACAACAACGGCAGACCCATCATTTTGGCAGGCCACAGTCAAGGCAGCACCCACTGTGGTTTACTGCTCCAAGAATTTTTTGACGGCAAGCCGCTGCAAAGTCAACTCGTTGCTGCATACTTGCCCGGCATTGGGGTTTCCACCCTCGATTTCAAGAACATTCCTTTGCTGAGTACGCCGGCTGCAACCGGTGGCTTTATCACCTGGAATACCTTCAAAAAAAGAATCGACCGCTCGAGCTACGACAAATGGTACAAAGGAAAGGCAGTTGTGAATCCTGTCTCCTGGACAATTGAAAGTGTCGCGCCCAAAACAGCACACAAAGGCTTTCTTTATTTTGACAACCATATTTATCCACAGCTCTTTGATACCCACCTCATCGACGGCGCCATCTGGATTGACCGCCCTAAAGGAAAGTTCTTCTTTTTAAGTCTCACCATGCGCAATTACCACATCGGCGACATCAATCTTTTTTGGCAAGATATCCATGATAATGCCATCTTAAGAGCAGCATCTTTTGATGAAAAATAAGTACTTTTGTAGACCCCAAATCGACACAACACATGACACCATTTGAAAGACGCCACATTGGCCCCGGAGCATCCGAACAACAAGACATGTTAGCCGCAGTTGGCGTAGATGCGCTCTCGACACTCATTGACCGCACCATCCCTGCCCAAATTCGCCTCAACCGCGAGCTCCGCATCGATCCTGCGCACTCCGAGCAAGCTTATTTAGACCACATCACTGCGCTGGGTGCCAAAAATAAGGTCAACAAATCTTTTATCGGTTTAGGTTACCATGAAACAATTGTGCCGTCGGTTATTTTGCGCAATGTGCTCGAAAACCCAGGATGGTACACTGCCTATACTCCTTACCAAGCAGAAATTGCACAGGGGCGTTTAGAGGCGCTGCTCAATTTCCAAACCATGGTCATTGAACTCACCGGCATGGCCATCGCCAACGCTTCTTTACTCGACGAAGCCACTGCAGCAGCCGAGGCACTCATTATGTTCTACAACTCGCGCAGCCGCGCAGACATCCAAGCGGGCCGCAACAAATTTTTTGTCGATCAAAACGCCTTGCCGCAAAGTATCGACGTCATGAAAGGCCGCGCGCTCAACCTCGGCATTGAATTCATCGTGGGCGATGCCCAAACCTTTACACCCGACGCCACTTATTTTGGGATTTTTGTACAGTATCCGAACGCCAAAGGCCACATCCAAGACTGGACAGCAGCCATCGCGAGCTGGAAAGCTGCCGGTATCCAAGTAGCGGTTGGTGCCGATTTACTTTCATTGGTACTACTCAAGTCTCCGGGCAGCATGGGCGCCGATGTCGTGATGGGTTCTGCACAACGCTTTGGCGTGCCAATGGGCTACGGTGGCCCACACGCTGCTTTCTTCGCCACCAAAGAAGACTACAAGCGCAACTTACCAGGCCGCATCATTGGCGTTTCCAAAGATGCCGACGACAACCAAGCACTCCGCATGGCTTTGCAAACCCGCGAACAACACATCAAACGCGATAAAGCCACTTCTAATATCTGTACTGCCCAAGCCTTGTTGGCCGTCATGGCCTCTATGTACGCTGTTTACCACGGCCCGGCAGGCATCAAGCAAATTGCCGATCACGTGCACGGCTTGGCGTCTTCAACAGCCAATGCGCTACAAAATGCAGGCATTGCCATCGGTTCTGCTCATTTCTTTGACACTGTCCATGTTCAAGGCGTTGACTGCAAGAGTATCCGCAGCAAAGCTGAAGCTGCAGGCCTGAACTTCCATTACATTTCTGATTCAGAACTCAGTATTTCATTTGGCGAACCACATACCGCTGCTGATGTTGCAGCCGTGCTCGCTCTATTCGGAGCGCAGCCAGCCAACTCCTCAAATGCCATTCCAGCGGCGCTTGTGCGCACCGAACCTGTACTTTCTCATCCGGTGTTCAATTCTTACCATTCTGAGTCGCGCATGATGCGCTACCTCAAGCGCCTCGAGAACAAAGACCTCTCTTTGGTCCATTCCATGATCGCTCTTGGTTCTTGCACCATGAAGCTAAATGCGGCCTCCGAAATGATGGCCGTTACCAATCCGCAATTTGCCAACATGCACCCGTTTGCGCCACTTGATCAAGCGGTGGGCTACCACGAAATGTTTGCGCAACTAGCCCAAGACCTCTGCGAAGCCACAGGTTTTGCGGCGGTTTCTTTGCAACCCAACTCTGGTGCCCAAGGTGAATACGCAGGCCTCATGGTCATTAAAGCCTACCATGAGTCTCGCGGCGATTTCCAACGCAAAAAAATGATCATTCCGTCGTCTGCACACGGTACCAACCCTGCATCTGCCGTCATGGCAGGATTTGAAGTAGTGGTTACGGGCTGTGACGCCAACGGCAACATCGACATCGAAGAGTTGCGCACGGTCGCTACCGAGCTCAAAGACGTCTTGGCAGGTATCATGGTTACTTATCCATCTACGCATGGCGTTTACGAAGAAGGCATCATCGAAATCACAAGCATCATCCATGACAACGGCGGCCAAGTCTACATGGACGGCGCCAACATGAACGCGCAAGTTGGCCTCACCAACCCAGGCAACATCGGAGCCGACGTCTGTCACCTCAACCTCCACAAAACTTTCGCTATTCCACACGGTGGTGGTGGCCCTGGTATGGGTCCTATTGGCGTGGCTGCGCACCTCGCACCTTTCTTGCCGAGCAACCCACTCATCAAAACAGGAGGAGAGTCGCCGATCCACGCTATTTCTGCAGCGCCTTATGGTTCTGCACTCATTCTCACTATTTCCTACGCCTACATCAAAATGTTGGGTGCCGAGGGCTTGCGCCGCTCTACCGAAATGGCCATTCTCAATGCCAACTACATAGCCGCGCGCCTCAAAGGCCACTACGATATCCTTTATACAGGTACCAATGGCACGGTAGCGCACGAAATGATCCTCGATTGCCGCGATTTCAAGCGCACGGCAGATGTAGAAGTTGCCGATATGGCCAAGCGCCTCATCGACTTCGGTTTCCACGCCCCAACGGTTTCTTTCCCGGTGGCAGGTACGCTCATGATTGAGCCTACAGAATCAGAAGATAAAGAAGAGCTCGACCGCTTCTGCGACGCCATGATCAAAATCCGCGAAGAAATCCGCGAAATTGAAAACGGCCACGCCGACAAAGCCAACAACTTGCTCAAAAACGCGCCCCACACCGCAGATTGCATCATCAACAAGAACTGGACCTACCCATATGCTCCTCAAGAGGCAGCTTATCCGCTTCCTTACTTACTCGAGGCCAAATATTGGGCGCCAGTACGCCGCGTAGACAACGCCTACGGCGACCGCAACTTGGTTTGCAGCTGCCCGAGCGTGGAAAGTTACGCTCATATCCAATAAGAATGAAACTAGATATACTTGCATTTGGTGCCCACCCCGACGACGTCGAACTCTCTGCGGCGGGCACTCTTTTGCATTATGCCGCTCGGGGCAAGTCTATCGGCATCATAGACCTCACTGAAGGCGAGCTCGGAACGCGCGGCACCGTAGAAAGCAGGTATGAAGAAGCTGCAGCTGCAGCTTCCATATTAGGCATTCAACACCGCCACAACCTGCGCATGCCAGATGGCTTCTTTGAAAACACCCACGCCGCAAAGCTCCAAATCATAGAGCAAATCCGTTTGCACCAACCCCAAATTGTGCTGGCCAATGCACTCTGCGACCGCCATCCAGACCACGCCAGAGCGGGCCATATGGTGGCCGAAGCTTGCTTCTTAGCTGGCCTGCGCAAAATACACACCTCGCACAACGGCACCACGCAAACAGCGCATCGGCCCAAATTAGTGTTGCACTACATCCAAGATTACTTGCAAACACCTTCATTTGTTCAAGATGTTACGCCTTTTGTAGACCAAAAAATTGCAGCGGTAAAGGCCTACAAAACCCAGTTTTTTGATCCGAATTCTTCAGAACCCAATACGCCCATATCTGGTGAGTTATTTTTTGATTTCTTGAAAGGCAGAATGCTCGAAATGGGCCGCCCTGCCGGCTACAACTACGCCGAGGGCTTTGTGGTCAGCCGTTGGTTTGGCCTCAAAGATATCTTTTCAATCGACTAAACAAGAGGTAGCCAATACCAACCCCAATGCTGTTGGCCAAAAGGTCATAGCCCGATACCTCGCGGCCTGGCACAAAACCCTGTAAAAATTCCATCAAAAGGCCGTAGCCAACAAGTGTCAAGCCAAGTCCAATTTTAAATGTGGTAGCTTGCTGTCGCCAAACAACCAATGCATTTAAGCTAAAGAGCGCATAAGCAATAAAATGTCCTACTTTGTCATTGACCCGAATAGAGGTATGATGACTCACACTTTTCAGAGATAAAAAAGTGATGCCTAAGATAATGGCGAGCAACGAAAAGCGCGCGAATCGTTCTTGTCGCTTATTCATAACCAAGTCGCTTTCCTTTGTCGGAAGCAGGAAGGCCGTTGGTCATCCAAGAGGGCGCAGGTGTGTTCATTAGGTAGTGGTCAAAGAATTGGCGCATACGGATAGAGAGGTCGTATTTATTGGCGAGTTTGGTGAGGTTGTGGTCGTCTTCGTTGTAATTGAGCATCCAGCAGGGCTTGTTCAGGCGACGCAAGCCATTATAGAGTTCAATACCTTGATACCACGGCACCGCGCCATCTTTGTCATTGGCCATAATGAGCAGTGGGGTTTGCACCTTTGGCAAATGGAACAAAGGCGAGTTTTCTACGTATAAGTCCGGCTTTTCCCAAATGGTGGCACCAATTCTACTTTGCGTGCTTTCGTACTGAAATTGGCGGTTCAGGCCACTACCCCAGCGCATACCACCGTAGGCCGAGAACATATTGCTCACCGGCGCTCCGGCCATAGCTGCTGCAAAACGCGTGGTCATTGTGATCAGCATGGCGCTTTGGTAACCGCCCCAGCTCTGACCCTGCAAGCCCATGCGCTTGTCGTCTATGGGGTAGTTTTTGATGAGGTAATCTGCTGCGCTCATGATGCTGTTGTAGGCGCCTTGGGCGGGTTTACCTGGCTGGTAACGGATGTCTGGGATGAACACCAAATAACCACCGCTCGCGTATTCTGTCGGGTTGATGATACTTGCCGAGGGCTTAGGCGCTTGGTAGTTGTGCAGGTTGTCTGAGTTGAGTTCGTAGTAGTAAAACAGCAACGGATATTTTTGAGTCGGGTCGTAGTTTTCTGGTTTGTAGAGCAGACCCTCGAGCATTTGGCCGTCGTAGGCTTTCCATTTAACGGTTTCGACAGTAGCCCAATTGTACTGGCTTTGCTGCGGATTGGCCCATGAAATTTGCAAGGGGCTTTCCCAATTTTCTTGGACCAATTGCAAATCAGGATAGGTGCGTACATCCATTTTGCGCAAAAGGTATTGGTTTTGGTTTTCCGCTTTGAGAAGGCCAGAAAGGCGCTGTGGCACTTCCAACTGTTGGCGCAGCTGTCCATTTTCATAGAAATAAAGCAGTTCATTTTTATTGCTTTTGCGCAAACCAATGAAATATCCTTCCGTCAAATTCAACCAAGCAGAGTCCTGGACGTAATTTGTAAAACGCAGTTCAATTTGATTTTTTGTGGCCACTTCATTGGAAATACTCTGAAGTGTTTTGGTAGCGACATCATAAGACCAGATGTCAAATTCAGACTGAAAATAAACCTCTTTGGTATCCTTGGAATAGCCCAAAAAACCAATAGGCCCTGCCGCCATCGGCTGGCCATTCAGGTCTTCTTCCCACTTGACATCTTTGCGGCTGCAGTTGATACACACATTTTTTTCTGCTTCTATGTCAAGCAGCATCCAGTGTTGTTTGTCGGATATATAGTACGTAAAAAAGCGCCCGTCTGCCGAAAGTTCGCCCGTATAGCTCAGGCCTTTACCGAGTAAAACTTTTTGCCCCGTAGCCAGGCTGATCCTATAATAATCTGCTTTTGACGGTGCTTCCCATTGGGCCTCGATCAGATACGGATTGGCATTTCTAGCAAGTAAGAAGGTACTGGTCTGCTTCAAATTAATTTCGGCGTTGAGCGAGTCGTCTTCTAATTGCGTTAGTCGTTCATTGACCACATCAAAGACATAAAGTTTGCCTCTTTTAAGGACTTGGTCTTTTTGTAAGAGTTGTTGGGGTTGCAACCTTAAATCTTGGTAGTGCCAAATGTCCAAATTGACTTTTTCGCGCTCGAGCAAGGTGTCTTTTTGAAAGACTTGACATTCGCGTACACCAAAATAAAGATAGCGGTTGTCGGTGCTGAATTGTGGTTTGCGGCCATTGGCAATTGCTTGAAACAAACCATTGGCACTTTTGTCAAAATCGCTCGAGTCACCGAAATCTTGTTGCTTCAGTAAATTGAAATCAAATAAAGTGAGGTGGAAATTTTTAACCGCTGCCGTATCGGGGCTGTATAAAAAAGTCACCATTTGGCTATTGGGGCTCCAGGTGAGGTCGGAGGCTATTGGTTGGGCTTCGAATTCTTTGAGTAATTGTAAATCTTTGGTGTTGTAGATGCGCACCTGCATGGAGTCGAGCTTCACTTTTCGCTGCTTAATAACCGCTATTTTGGAACCGTCGGGGCTCAGTGAAAAAGAGGTGATGCTGTCTAGATATGGAAAGGTATTTTGCCCTGACGTATAAACCACCAAGCGATTGCCATCAGTTTTGAAGGGATTGATGGGAGGCTCCGGCGCAGGTTTTTTCCAGAAAAGCCATTTTTCGATCTTTTTGGGTGCCACCTTCTCCACTTTTTTGGGGCTCACTTCTTGTAAAAAGGCCAGTACTGGCGCATTTTCGGCTTGTTGAACTTGCTTGAGTTTGGCAAATTTGTAAGTGCTGTCTTGTGCCAGGTGCCAGATGTACAACGAGTCTTTATCCCATTTCTTTTTATCGACTTTATTCAGCTCTTGCTTGCGTAAACTATCGTAGTCTGGGCTCATTTTCCAGGCGACAAAACTCTCATCAGAGGCGATGAGTGCGTTGTTGCCCCTCAGAATGGAGTCGTGTTTGGCATTTGCTGAGAAAAAAATATGCAATATTGGATTGCCCTGTAGCACCGTGAGCTCATAGGTAATGATTTTTCCGTTGCTGGAAATTTGCTCTTTTTCGAGGCGCTTCCAGGTGTCATAAGCCTTGAAGTCGAGTGTAGGTTTTTGGGCAAATACCAACAGACTGCATACGAGGGAGCAAAATAAAGTGGTGATTTTCATGGTTTGGCTTTGAAAAAAGAAACTAAATAGACGCCTGTAAAAATAAACAACATATACAACATGCGTTCTCCGGTGATGGTGTGGGTGTAGTCTGCGGCCCAGCCAATTGCGGCAAAGAGAACTGCGAATAACATAACCATCACAGGTTGGGTGTAGATGTACGCGGCAGAGACAGTGGCACTCACGTACTTGAGTCCAAAAATGGTGAGTAGATAGGTCAAAAAGGTGACACCGACAATCACGTAAGTAATTTTGTACCAAGCGCTGGTCGGAATTTGCTGGAAATCGACATTCGCTAAGTTTGACCAAGTAGGAGGGAAGAGGAGAAGTAAAATCAGACCAATAGTAAACACATACGCAATCACTTGGATGGGGCTATATTTGAGCAAAAGCGGTTTGGACAAAACCAAATACAGCGCATAGCTGAGCGCATTGATCAATAAAAAGAGGTCGCCCAACGGCGAATTCCCCGCTGTTTTTCCGGAACTGAGGGTGAGTAAAATTGCACCAACCGCACCAATTGTGATACCCGTGTATTTCGAAACAGTGAATTTTTCTCTCGTGATCAATGCGGCCAGTACCACCACCATAATCGGATTGAGCGCCATAATGATCCCCGCATTGAGCGCCGACGATAAATTGAGCCCGTGAAAGAAAAAGAGCTGGTTAACGGCCACGCCAAACAAACCAGCGGCTAGAAAACGCCAGTAGTCAGTGCGATCGATGGGCTTTCTTTTTTGAGTCAGCAGCAAGATCCAGAACAATAAAACGGCACCACTCACGCGCAAAAGAATAAAGGTGTTGGGGTCGAGGTAGCGCGGCATCACGCCCTTTGCCAAAACGTGGTTGGCACCGTAAAGCACGTTGACCATCAATAGGGCAAGATGTGCCTTGAGAATTTGTGAGCGCGTCATGAGGCAAAGGTAGTTATTCCGTATCTTTGTTTCATGCACCTCGCTCACCTGCATTTAGTGAACTACAAGAACTATCCCGACCTCGAACTCGAGTTTGTGCCGGGCATCAACGGTATTGTGGGGCCCAACGGCGCCGGCAAGACGAACATCCTTGATGCCGTCTACTACCTGAGCATGTGCAAGAGTTATCTCAATGTCAATGACCGCCACAACCTGCGTTTTGAGCAGAGTTTTTTTTCGATTGCTGGCCAATGGAAGCTCGATCAAAAAGCGCATGAGGTGCAAGTCGCTTATAAAGCGGGTGTGAAGAAGCAAATCAAATGGAATAAAAAAGCCTACGACAAACTGACGGCTCACATCGGTAAACTCCCTGTAGTTTTTATTTCTCCCTACGATGGCGACCTCATTGCCGAGGGTTCTGACCTGCGCCGCAAATGGATGGATGGCATCTTATCTCAGCTCGACAAAACGTATCTCGATGAAATCCAGCGTTATGCACGTTTGTTGGAACAGCGCCATGCCGTTTTGCGCAACATGCACGAGCACCGCTTGTTCGATCCCGACGCCATTGAAGTCTGGGACGCCCAACTCATTCCCAGTGCCAACTACATCCACGCGCAGCGGAAGGCTTTTTTGACAGAATTCATCCCGGTTTTCAAGCGTTTTTACCAAGAAATTGGCCAAAATGCCGAAGAAGTAGACGTTCAGTACCGTTCCCAACTTTTCGATTCAGATTTTGAGACTTTACTCCAGGCTTCGGCTCAAAAAGACGCCCTCACGCAATACACGAATGTAGGTGTGCACAAAGATGACCTCCTCTTCAGCATCAAAGGCCATCCCGTCAAAAAATTTGGTTCCCAAGGGCAGCAAAAATCTTTCATCATTGCACTCCGTTTGGCTCAATTTGATTGGCTCAAGCAACATAAAGGCCAAAAACCAGTCTTGCTCCTCGACGATATCTTCGATAAACTAGACAACGAACGCGTAGCCCGCCTCATTGCGCTTGTGAGTGCAGATTACTTCGGCCAAGTGCTCATCACCGACACCGACCCCGTGCGCATGCAAGCGCTTTTCGCCCAGCTGCCCGGCCAGACCCAGCTTTTTCAGATTTCAGACCAACAAGCCACTGCCCTATGAACCCAGATAACAAACGCGAGCAAGAAGAAAAGCCGCTCTCGACGCTAGTGAGCCGGATCCTCAAAGCCTATGGCTTGCAAGACAAAATGAAGTCCTATGACCTCATTGCAGCTTGGCCTGAGCTCATGGGCCCAGCAGTAGCAAAGCGCACCACCGATATCCGCATCGAAAACCATACGCTCTATCTCAAAATAGATTCGAGCGTCATGCGCGACGAACTTTTTCATGGGAAGCAAATCATCATTGCCCGCTGCAATGAATTTGCCGGTGAAGAACTCATCCGCGACATCTGGTTCAGTTAAGTTGGTCACTTGCGTTACCTTCTGGCACGCCAAGTTTTTGTAAATTTGTTCCACTAATTCATCAATTATATGTCAAACGCATTTTTTAAGGTCCCGGTGGCCGTCAACGAACCCGTTAAATCTTATGCGCCAGGCTCTCCGGAGCGCGCTTCATTAATGGCCAAATACCAAGAATTCAAAGACCGCAGCCCAATAGACATTCCCATGTATATCGGCGGCCAAAAGGTCACCAGCGCCCATAAAAAAGCACTCACCATGCCCCACGACCACCAACATGTCTTGGGCTACTACAATCAAGGCGATGCGTCGCATGTTGCCGCTGCCATCGACGCAGCGTTAGCCGCCAAGTCAGCTTGGGCAGCGCTCCCATGGCAAGACCGCGCAGCAGTTTTCTTGCGCGCAGCCGATTTGCTCGCGGGTCCTTTCCGCGACCGCATGAACGCCGCCACTATGCTCGCACAGTCTAAAAATGTATTTCAAGCAGAAATTGACGCCGCCTGCGAGCTCATTGATTTCTTTCGCTTCAATGTCCAGTACATGACCCAAATCTACAGCGAGCAGCCAGAATCTTTGCCAGGCATGTGGAACCGCCTAGAATACCGCCCATTAGAAGGCTTTATTTTTGCACTTACGCCCTTCAACTTTACCTCCATTGCAGCCAATTTATCTGCAGCGCCAGCCATGATGGGCAATGTCGTGGTCTGGAAACCTGCCGAAACACAAATTTATTCTGCACAAGTGATCATGGAGCTTTTCGAAGCAGCAGGTTTGCCCGCTGGCGTCATCAACATGGTTACCGTTAGTGGCCAAGCGGCTGGCGATGTCATTTTTGCCCACAAAGACTTTGCGGGCATCCATTTTACGGGCTCCACGGGCGTATTCCGACAGCTTTGGAAAGACATCGCGGGCAACATCGAAAACTACCGCTCTTACCCGCGTATTGTCGGTGAAACCGGCGGCAAAGACTTCGTGATGGTCCATAGCAGCGCCAACGCAGCAGAGGTTGCTACTGCACTTTCTCGCGGTGCCTTCGAATTCCAAGGTCAAAAATGTTCTGCCGCCTCACGCGCTTACATCCCTGCAAGCTTGTGGCCTGCGGTCAAAGAAATTCTGGTGGCGCAAGTCAATTCCTTCAAGCAAGGCAGCCCCGAAGACCCTTCTAATTTTGTCAATGCCGTCATTAGCGAGCGCGCTTTTGACCGCATTGCGGGCTACATCGATTACGTCAAGTCTCAGCCCGATGCAGAAATCATTACTGGCGGCACCTATGACAAATCGGTTGGGTATTACATTGCACCCACCACGGTTGTCACCACCAACGCCAAATTCCGCACCATGGTAGAAGAGATTTTCGGCCCAGTACTCACCATCTTTATCTATCCGGACGCACAATACCCAGAAACGCTCGAACTCGTCGATCAAACTTCTGAATACGCCCTCACGGGTTCTATAATTGCCACAGACCGCTACGCTATTCAGTTGGCCAACGAAAAACTCATGCATGCTGCTGGTAATTTCTACATCAACGACAAACCGACAGGTGCCGTTGTAGGCCAACAACCATTTGGCGGCGCACGCGGCTCGGGTACCAACGACAAAGCCGGGGCAGCCATGAACCTCATGCGCTGGACCTCTGCACGCACCATCAAAGAAACCTTTGTTCCGCCTGCAGATTACCGTTACCCATTTTTAGGATAGCTCATGCGCATCTTGCTTGCCCTTATATTTTTAACAACTTGGTCCTTTAGTGCCAGCGCCCAATGGCGTTGGTATCTGCAAGCTGAGGTGGGTGCCAATAAGCAAGAAATTCAAAATGCAAGCCAGTTGGCTTCCCAACCCTTTGACCCTGTCTCCTTTTGGCGCAGCACCGCTGGAGGAGAAGTCCAGTTTGGTTACACGATGTTGAAGGTAATGACAGCTTATAGCGGCTTAGGGTACGGACATCAAAATCAGGCCTACCAAAGCACTGAATGGGTTACAGATTTGTCTGGCACACCGTTTTTGTTGCAATGCAATAAAACGCTAACGGGTGAGCTGCTCACGCTTCCGCTCGGACTCGACCTCAAAATTTTGAGTGTACACCTAGGTGGGGGCATGCAATACCGCTATCGCATCCAAGGCGAAATGCAAAAAGAGTTTTATGCATTTTACCCCGGTGCAGTGGGCGCTACGCTCCTGTCTACCGAAGTTGGCGAAAACACCCAAGCCAAACTCGACATGGGTTATTTTGCTTATTTACAATGGAATCCCACGAAAAGAATCGGCATCAGAGCCAGTGCTTACCGCGGTTTTCGCGACCTCAGCAATGGCCTAGAAGTAGGCGCCTATAACGAGTGGCAACAGTTGTTCAATACCGAATCTTTTAGCCTCAAAAATCTTCAATTTAATTTGGGTTTAAATATCCGTTTATCTGAATAAGTTCGTTGTGATGAAGTGGTTTGTTTTTCTTTTCTTTTTCGGTATCCTCACGTCGTTTGCTACACAGCGCTCCGCCGACTCTAAATTCGATTTACAAGTGAGTGTTAGTGCTGTGGCCAGTTCCAAGGGTTGGATTGAGTTTGCGCTCTACAAAAATCCGGACACCTTTGCCAAGGTGGGGACCACCTATCGCTTGGCACGCACCGATGCCCAAAAAGGATTGGTTACTTATACTTTTAAAGACTTAGAAGCTGGCAAATATGCAGTGGTGGTTTATCACGATGTCAACCAAAACAAAATTTGCGACAAAAATTTCTTTGGAGTCCCGACCGAAGGCTACGCTTTTTCTAATAATGTCAGGCCAAACCTAAGTGTGCCAAGTTTTGAAGACTGCTGTTTCAAATTTCAACAAGACCGCAACATCAGTATTAAAATGGTGTACTAATGACCACTGTTTTTAAGCGGTCTTTAATTTAGAAATTACATCCTCAATTTGTTGCAGCAATGGTTGTCCGTCGTTTGTGATGATATAAGTGGTGAGGTTCATTTTTTTGGAATCGGGCCACTGATTTGCTATGCGCTGAAGCACCGCTTCCCGACTGATCAAATCTCTTTTTTGAACCCGTTCAATTCTTGTTTCAATGGGCGCCGTGACCAAAACTGTAGCGTCAAAATCTTTGTAGGCTCCGGTCTCGAATAAAATGGCAGCTTCATTGAATACCAAGTCGGATGCTTGCTGTTGGGCCCAGACTTCGAAAGCTTTTCGAACCAAAGGATGCACGAGCGCCGTAACTTGGGCCTTCAATTCGGCACTCGAAAAGAGTTGTTGGGCTAAAAATGCCTTATTGAGTTGGCCATCCCGATAAATGGCTGGACCGAATAAATCTACCAATTGCTTTTGGAGTACTGGGTTTTCGTCATAAAGTCTTTTGGCTTCTTGATCCGAATAGAATACAGGATACCCCATCTTTGCTAAAATACCTGCCACGGTGCTTTTCCCCGATCCAATACCCCCGCTTAAGCCAATTCGTAACATGTCCCGAAATTAGGAAAAGAAAGTTGTAAATTTGTAGCATGTCGCAAAAAGAATGGTTCGCCACTTGGTTCGATTCACCTTATTATCATTTGTTGTATCAGCACCGCGATGACAACGAAGCACAGCTTTTTTTAGGCAATTTGGTTCAGAAATTAGGCTTGCCAAGCGCATCGCGTGTCTTGGATTTGGCTTGTGGAAAGGGCCGACACGCGCTCACGCTCGCACAAATGGGATTCCAAGTCGTTGGTGCGGACTTAGCTCCAAATAGTATTGAAGCAGCAAGGGCCCAAGCCGAAACCGCCGGCATCAAAAATGTCGCTTTTATGGTTCATGACATGCGCCAAACCATGGAGACCCCACCATTTGCTGCGGTATTCAATTTGTTCACGAGTTTCGGGTATTTCGATACTTTAGCCGAGAATCAAGCAGTCTGCAAATCCATGGCGAATCTACTCCTTCCCGAAGGCTTATTAGTAATTGATTTTTTGAATGCAACCAAGGTCTGCGCTAATTTAAAACCCGCTGAGACCATTACACGTGAAGGGGTTATTTTTGAAATCAAGCG
>ENA-OUVC01000615-OUVC01000615.1-marine-metagenome-genome-assembly--contig:-NODE-615-length-22800-cov-6.780003_pt1 | contig 22800 bp, 20 predicted proteins | sample MGYA00248622_ERZ508571 | MGnify/ENA primary metagenome ERZ508571 (study PRJEB26236, sample SAMN06267175) | marine metagenome | isolation source: Columbia River Estuary | place: USA:Columbia River Estuary... | reverse complement strand
CCGGTGTTGGAAGAAGGCGGTCTTGCGCTGTTCATTTCCCAATCGGGCGAAACCGCGGACACGCTGGCGGCCTTGCGTCATTGCAAGGAAAATGGCCAGACAATCGCGGTTGTGGTGAACGTGCCGACATCGAGCATGGCGCGTGAGGCGGACCTATTGCTGCCGACGCATGCTGGCCCCGAAATCGGCGTTGCCTCGACCAAGGCGTTTACTTGCCAACTTGCAGTATTGGCTGCGTTGGCGGCACATCTGGCGCTGGTGAAGGGAAAGTTGAGCGCCGAGGAAGAACGCGAAATCGTCCGGCATTTGATTGAGGCACCCGCCGCCCTTAACGCCGCCTTGGCGCATGATGAAGAGATCGCCGCGATGGCGCATTTGATCGCGCCTGCGCGCGATGTGCTCTATTTAGGCCGTGGCCCCGATTATCCTTTGGCGATGGAAGGCGCGCTCAAGCTCAAAGAGATTAGCTATATCCATGCGGAGGGCTATGCCTCCGGTGAAATGAAGCATGGGCCAATCGCTTTAATCGATGAAGCCGTGCCGGTCATCGTTCTTGCGCCCAGCGGACCGTTGTTTGAAAAAACCGTCAGCAACATGCAAGAGGTCCGTGCGCGTGGCGGCAAGGTAGTCCTGATATCCGATGCCGAGGGCATAAAGGAGGCAGGCGAAGGCTGCCTTGCCACCATCGAAATGCCGTCCGTCCACCCGTTGATCGCGCCGTTGGTCTACGCCGTCCCCGTGCAATTGCTCGCATATCATGTCGCCTGCGCGAAAGGCACTGACGTCGACCAGCCCCGCAATCTGGCAAAGTCCGTGACAGTGGAGTAGATTTAGATTTATATATGATAACAATAATTTAGTTGCTGTATTTGATATTGCTAAGTGGACTAGAATGGCTTCTCAGGTTCGGCTAAATGCGGGGTGTGAGAAGCGTCTTGAGCGTATGTTTAGGCTTTGTTTTTTGGGGTGGTCTGAGCGAGATTTCTATGTCGGAAATAGTTCTCTAAGTTTGGGATAACCTCACCTCCGCCGTTGTGAGCCCATGCCTGAAGTGCAATCGTTCTATATTTGAAAGAAACGTATCGCTGTTCACGGTAAAAGGAGAGACAATATGAAGAAATTAATCATTGCAGTGCTGGCTTTTGGCGGATTGATGCCTTTCTTGTCTACTGTCGCTGTTGCACAGGTGCAGGTGGTTGGGCGTGCTAATCCAGAAAGAAAACCGATAATGGATGCCCTAAGACCAGCCGCTGAAAAAGACCTCGGGCCTCCTGTTGAATTTGTCGTTCGAACCCTCAATATTTCGGGCAACTTTGCCTACGCTGAAGTGGAAGCTCAAAGGAAAGGCGGTGGACGTATTGATATTGCACGAACGCCATTCGGTCGATCCAACACTGACGCTTTAGATTTTGTTGATTGCTGCCATATCCAGTCCATTCTGCTAAAGAAAAATGGGAGATGGGTAGAGATAGAGCGAACAGCGTTCGCCACTGATTATGGAATGGATCCCAAATGGTGTCGCCGAATGCCAAGAGGATTTTTCGGCCGCGCTTGTTCATAAGATACTTTATCGTAATAAGTTAATTGGTTTTTGCGGTGAAGGGGCTGAAGGCAGTCGAGGTGTGACAATCTTAATCGACGCAAGCTGAGTTTTGAAACTCGTCTCGCAGAATAGTATCTATAGTGAAGGTGGCGTGGTTCAAGGCTGTAGTGGTTCGTATAAGAAGTGCGCTCAACGGTTGAGCAGTCCTTATAACAAATTCGAGCTCGGGGACTACGCCGCCGCAAACTTTTGCTGAGTATCAGGGTTGCTTGGGCCCCCAGCGGCTTTATGGATGATATATGAGTACGCCTGCAAAAATGATCGTCATTTTTATCCTTTTGTGGATAGGCATACATTTGTTGCTTTATGGCTATCTGAGACGCCGGATCGCGGCCGCCAAGCGCGATAAGGATGCGGAGGCATAGCTTGATTTGCCATTTTCGCATGCCTATAGTGAAGACCTAGAAACGAGCGGCCCCGTGGGGCCGCTTTTTGGCTTTTGGAATATGCCAAATATTTGGTCGGAAGGAACAAAACCATGACGATTACGCCTTTGATGCCAGTCTATCCGCGCTGCGGTTTCCGACCGGTCCGCGGTGAAGGCGCTTGGTTAATTTCTGAAGACGGCAGCCGCGCGCTGGATTTTGCCGCTGGCATTGCCGTGAATTTGCTGGGTCATGGTCATCCGCATCTGACCAAGGCCATTCAAGATCAGGCGGCGACGTTGATCCACGTATCAAACCTTTATGGCAGCCCGCAAGGCGAAGCCTTTGCTCAGCGGCTGGTCGATACCACCTTTGCCGACACCGTGTTTTTCACCAATTCGGGTGCGGAAGCCGTCGAATGCGCCATCAAAACCGCGCGGGCTTATCATCAAAGCCAAGGCAGCGACCGGTTTGAAATCATCACCTTCAAGAATGCCTTTCATGGCCGGACGATGGCGACGATTTCGGCAAGCAATCAGGAGAAGATGCATAAGGGCTTCATGCCTTTGCTTGAAGGTTTCAAATATGTCGATTTTGATGATTTGGAAGGCGCAAAAGCCGCGATTGGACCAAAAACGGCAGCGTTTCTGGTTGAGCCCATTCAAGGCGAAGGCGGTGTCCGCCCTGCGTCAGATGCCTTCATTCAAGGCTTGCGTGCTTTGGCGGATGCGCATGGTATCATGCTGATCCTGGATGAAGTGCAATGCGGTGTCGCGCGCTCCGGTACGCTTTATGCGTATGAACAATATGGCATCATTCCGGATATCATGGCGACGGCCAAGGGCCTGGGCGGCGGTTTTCCGGTCGGCGCATGCCTTGCCACCGAAGAGGCAGCGCGCGGCATGGTCGTTGGCACCCATGGATCGACCTATGGCGGCAACCCATTTGCCATGGCGGCGTGTCAGGCGGTTTGGGATGTCGTCGCGAACGACGAATTCCTCGCGCAAGTGCGTTCGACAGGCGACAAGCTACGTTCCATGCTGGAACAGTTTATCGGCAATTATCCGGACCTATTTACCGGTGTCCGCGGTAAGGGCCTGATGCTCGGTGTGATGATGACGCATGAAACCCGGCCCTTTGTGGCGCATTTGCGGGACAATCATGGGCTGTTGCTGGTGGCGGCGGGTGACAACACCTTCCGTGTATTGCCACCGTTGAACATCGGTGATGCCGAAATCCAAACATGCATGGAAAAGCTGTCGGCGGGCGCCGCCAGCTACCAGATTCCGCAAGCCGCATGACGCGCCATTTCCTGAACTTGAGCGACGCTGGCGGTGATGCAATCGCCGCGATGCTGAACGACGCCATCAATAGAAAAAATGCGCGCGCTGGCTGGCCAAAGGGCCAATCAGATGCCGATGCACCGCTTGCGGGCCACACGCTGGCGATGGTGTTTGAGAAAAATTCGACCCGCACGCGGACATCGTTTGAAATGGCGATGAAGCAATTGGGCGGTGACAGTATCTTTATGGCTTCGGGGCAGATGCAACTTGGCCGTGGGGAAACCATTGCTGACACGGCGCGGGTATTGTCCCGCTATGTCGATGCCATCATGATCCGCACCGATGACCATGATAAGGTTGAGGAACTGGCACATTATGCCAGCGTGCCCGTCATCAACGGCCTCACCGATCTTTCGCATCCGTGTCAGATCGTCGCGGACCTGCTGACAGTGATAGAGCATAAGAAAGCGTTGCCGGGGCTGGAATTAGCGTGGCTTGGCGATGGCAATAATGTGCTGAATTCTTTGGTGGAGGCCGCTGGGCTATTTAAGTTCAACGTGCGTATCGCTGTTCCTGAAGGCTATGAAAGCGACAGCAATTTCATACAGGCGGCTAAAGCCGCTGGGGCCAATATCACGCTCACCCGCGATGCAGGCGAAGCTGTGGCGGGCGCCGATGTTGTTGTCACCGACACATGGGTGTCGATGGGGCAGGAGCATGCCCATAATAAAATGGCGGCGATGATGCCCTATCAGGTCAATGAACGCCTGATGGCTTTGGCGAAGGCCGATGCGAAATTCTTGCATTGCCTACCGGCGCATCGCGGCGAAGAAGTAACCGACGCTGTGATCGACGGGCCGCAGTCTGTCATTTGGGATGAAGCCGAAAACCGCCTGCATGCGCAGAAATCGATCTTATTGTGGTGCCTCGGAAAATCCTAATGGCCGAGCAATCGGAAACATTATCTAATCAACCTTTGCGCTTTTCCATACCGTCTCGCGATGCACGCGGACGGCTGGTACGTTTGGATGATGTGCTTGGAGAAATTTTGGCGGCGCATGCTTATCCGCCGGTGATTGAACGGACATTGGCGGAGGCTTTAGTTTTGACGGCGCTGCTTGGCGCATCGTTGAAGGAGCCGGGCAGCCAGCTCACGCTGCAAACGCAGACGGAAAAAGGCGCAATCCGCTTATTGGCCTGCGACTATAAGGATGGCGCATTGCGCGGCTATGCGCAGTTTGATGCCGCGACTGCGGCTGCCTTGCCGCACAACGCGACATTATCGGGGGTCTTCGGGGAAGGCTATCTCGCGATCACTTTTGACCGGATGAAGCCTGCCAGCGAGGGCGGGGGGCGTTATCAGGGTATCGTGCCACTTGAAGGCGAAACATTGGCGGATGCGGCGCAGAGCTATTTCGTGCAATCCGAACAAATCCCAACCTTCATTCGTGTCGCTGTCGACCATGTCGATGGCCGCTGTGTTGCGGGCGGTTTGCTAATTCAGCACTTACCAGAGGGTGAGGAAGGTCGCGAGCGGTTGCATGTGCGGCTCGACCATCCCGAATGGGAGCATGTCGAAGTCATGTCTTCGACTATCGCCGCTGCAGAACTTGCCGACCCGGCACTTCCGCTTGAGGAAATCGTTTGGCGATTGTTCCATGAAGAAAAAGAAGTACGGATTGAACAAGGCGATCTTCTGTCCAAAGGCTGCCGCTGCGACCCTGTGCACATTCGCGATGTTATTGCCAAATTTCCGGCAGCCGACCGCGCCGAAATGGCCGATGCCGCTGGAGACATTGTCGTGGACTGCGAATTTTGTTCGCGCCGGTTCCCAATAAGCCTTGCCAGTTTTAACAACTGAACTGCACATCAACGACGGCAGCGTCATTCATGCTTCATGCACGACATAACATCGTGCAAAACGGCACAATTGATGTTATGTAGACATCGAAAAACATGTCGCTGCGCTGTATAAAATTGGTTTGCGGACAGAAGCTTATGAATAATGCTTTCCTTTTTTATGCCTTCCCTGGTGCGCTTTTGCTTTCGTTGGCGGCGGCGGGCGTTGCAAAACCAGACGGCGATATGGCGTTGCTGGATTCACTCGATCGTGGGATGTGGCAGTTACGACAAACAGGTGGGAATATACCGACTTCCAAAATCTGCCTTGGTAAATCGGAAAGCCTGCTCCAAATCCAACATAGCGGCGTAGCGTGCGATCAATATGTCGTGCGTTCGAGTGCAAATTCCCTAACGGTCAGTTACACCTGCCCAGGGCATGGTCAGGGCATGACGGTTATCCGTAAGGAAACAAACCGGATCATCCATATCCAATCGCAAGGCATTGAAAATAATGCGCCATTTTCGTTTTCTGCGGAGGTCCGCAGAACTGGGCCGTGTTAATCGCATCAATTTTTTGAATGGCGCAATGGCCGTTCATCAATCATTTACTATTTTGGTTCTATGAAGATGTGTGCGCCTCCTAAGAGACACACTTCCCTCCCCGATGGCTGAGAAGCCTAACCTGGGCCGCTGCTGAAAAGCTGAGCGGCCCAATTTTTTAGAACGCCGCTATCCCCGTAATGGCGCGGCCCAATATCAGCGCGTGCACATCATGCGCGCCTTCATAAGTGTTGACCGTCTCCAGATTCACCATGTGGCGCATGACCTGATATTCTTCGCTAATGCCGTTGCCGCCATGCATGTCTCGGGCAGCACGGGCGATATCGAGCGCTTTGCCGACATTGTTGCGCTTGACGATAGAAATCATGTCCGGCGCAAGCTGGCCTTCGTCCATCAAGCGGCCAACACGCAGCGATGCCTGAAGCCCCATGGCGATATCGGTCATCATATCGGCCAGCTTCTTTTGATATAATTGGTTGGCGGCAAGCGGTTTGCCAAATTGGTGGCGATCAAGGCCATATTGGCGCGCCGCGTGCATGCAGAATTCTGCTGCACCCAAAGCGCCCCAACTGATACCGTACCGGGCACGATTGAGGCAGCCGAACGGCCCTTTCAGGCCCTGTACATCGGGCAGCAACGCGTCTTCGCCGACTTCGACATTGTCCATGATAATCATGCCCGTGGTCGATGCGCGTAGCGACAGCTTCCCCTGAATTTTAGGCGCCGTGAGGCCCTTCATGCCCTTTTCAAGCACAAAGCCGCGAATGCCGCCGCCATGGGCTTCGGATTTTGCCCAGACGACAAAAACATCAGCAAAGGGCGCATTCGAAATCCATGTTTTCGATCCATTGATGACATAGCCGCCATCAACCTTCTTGGCGAAGGTGCGCATGCCCGCTGGGTCCGATCCCGCATCCGGTTCCGTCAGGCCAAAGCAGCCGATCAACGTGCCAGCAGCCAGACCCGGGAGATATTTGCGCCTTTGTTCTTCTGAGCCATAGGCATAGATCGGATGCATAACGAGCGACGACTGGACCGACGCCATCGACCGATATCCTGAGTCGACACGTTCAATTTCGCGCGCGATCAGCCCGTAAGCGACATAAGACGCGCCAGCGCCGCCATATGCCTCCGGTATGGTCGCGCCAAGCAGGCCGGTCTGCCCCATCAACGGGAATAATTCCGGCGCGTCAGATTCGGTCCGATAGGCATCGATAACGCGCGGCTGCAACTCGCTTTGCGCAAAGGCGTGCGCGCTATCGCGGATCATGCGTTCGTCTTCGGTCAGTTGGTCCTCCAGACGAAAAGGGTCAGACCAATCGAATGCTGCCAACTCGGCCATTTTTATCTCCATTGGGAAGGCCAGCTGAATAGCGACCTGCGTCCCCTTTGCCTTTATAAGCGTGCGGACAAGACAGCAAGTCTTGCCATCAACTCTGCGCCTTGCCATGCTTTATGGGACTGCAGAATAAAGACTGGGGAATATAATGGCATTAGCCGTTGAAACGAAAATGCTTCTCGAAACGCTGGGCTGCATCATAGATGGCGGCGACCTTGCTGTGCACAGTCCAATTGATGGCAGTCGTATCGGGACGGTGGCGACTGCGACGGTCGACGACGTCAACGACGCCGTTGAAAAATCAAACGCGGCCTTTCTAACGTGGCGCAATGTCCCCGCGCCGCGCCGTGGCGAGCTGGTCCGCTTATTTGGCAATGCCTTGCGTGCACAAAAACAGGACCTTGCCCGTCTTGTTACCCTAGATTGCGGAAAGCCGCTGTCGGAAGGACTTGGCGAAGTGCAGGAGATGATCGACATTTGCGATTTCGCCGTTGGCCTTTCGCGGCAATTGCATGGCCTGACTATCGCAAGCGAGCGGCCCGGCCACCGGATGATGGAACAATGGCATCCGCTGGGCCCCGTGCTGGTCATTTCCGCATTTAACTTCCCGGTCGCAGTGTGGGCATGGAACGCCGCTTTGGCATTGGTGTGTGGCAACAGCGTCATTTGGAAGCCATCGGAAAAAACACCGCTGACGGCGGCAGCGGTCCAAGCCATTTTTGAAAAGGCGGTTGCTGCTTTCGGCGATGCACCGGCGCATCTGTCGCAAGTCGTTCAGGGCGGACGCGATATAGGGGCTGCATTGGTTGCCCATCCCCGCATTGCACTCATTTCTGCGACGGGCAGCACGGAAATGGGCCGACAGGTCGGGCAAGTGGCTGCAGCTCGTTTTGCCAAAACTATTCTTGAATTGGGCGGCAATAACGCCGCGATTATCAGCGACAAAGCCGACCTTGCGCTGGCGCTACGCGGTGTGTTGTTCTCGGCATTTGGCACCAGTGGTCAAAGATGCACCAGCTTACGCCGGTTGTTCGTGCATGACGCGATCTATGACAATTTCGTCAGCGCGCTCCAGTCGGCCAGCGGATCGATAGCGGTCGGGGATCCGCTGGACGGCAATAATCTGGCAGGTCCGTTGATTGACGAGGCTGCTTTTGCGGGCATGCAAACAGCGCTTCATGAAGCAAAGGCACTTGGCGGACATATTATCGGCGGCGAACGTATGGAGATGGACGGCGTTTATGTCCGCCCCGCTTTAGTCGAAATGCCCGGCCATATTGGTCCCGCGTTACGCGAGACCTTCGCGCCGATACTCTATTTTTTCCGTTATCATGATTTGGCGCAGGCCATTGCCCTGCAAAACAGCGTCGGTGCAGGATTGTCATCTTCCATATTCTCAACCGACATGCGCGAATGCGAACTATTCTTGTCTGCCGAAGGTAGCGATTGCGGCATTGCCAATGTTAACATCGGCACGTCCGGCGCGGAAATTGGCGGCGCATTTGGCGGAGAAAAGGAAACCGGCGGCGGCCGCGAGTCGGGTTCGGACGCGTGGAAGGCCTATATGCGCCGGGCGACGAACACGATAAACTACTCGGAGAATCTGCCACTTGCGCAAGGGGTGACATTCGACATAGGCTGAACGCCTAGAGGAGAACGATATGCGGGTTGATAAACTGCCGCCAGTGAAAGCAACGCTGCAACCGAGCAACCATCCTTATCTCAATGGGGCGTGGACGCCGCAGCATGAGGAGGTAACCGCAACCGACCTTGATGTCATTGAGGGCCGCATTCCCGACGACATTGACGGTGTTTATTTGCGCAACACCGAAAACCAGTTGCATCAACCGTTGGGCCGTTACCACCCGTTTGATGGCGATGGCATGATACACCAGATTGATTTTTCCGGTGGCAAGGCAAGCTATCGCAACCGTTTTGTCCGCACGCGTTGTTTTCAGGCCGAGCAGGATGCGGGTGGATCCTTATGGGGCGGGCTGATGGATAAAGCGGGCGTGTCCAAGCGCCCAGGCTTTGGCGCGCATGGTAGCCTGAAGGATTCCTCGAGCACTGATATCATTGTGCACGCGGGCAAGGCTGTCTCTACTTTCTACCAATGTGGGGAGGGCTATGTGCTTGACCCCGCAACACTAGAGCAAGAGGGCGTGGCGTCCTGGGTTCCGCTGGATGGTATTTCCGCGCACCCTAAGGTGGACGAACGTACTGGCGAATTGTTGTTCTTCAACTATTCCAAGCACGCGCCTTATATGCATTATGGCGTCGTTGATCGCAGTGGGAAGTTGGCGCATTATGTGCCCATTCCGCTGCCGGGGCCGCGCCTGCCGCATGACATGATGTTCACGCAAAACTGGTCGATATTGTGCGACTTCCCGTTGTTCTGGGACGAAGAATTGCTGAAGCGCAATATCCATGTAACGCGGTTGCATGAAGGGATGCCGTCGCGCTTTGCGCTCATTCCGCGTTATGGGCAGCCCGAGGATATTCGATGGTTTGAGGCAGATCCGACTTTCGTCCTGCACTTCATCAATGCCTATGAAGATGGCGACGAAATTATACTCGACGGCTATTTCGAAGAAGATCCTTATCCGCCACCACTCGAAAATGCGGACGGCTATGGTCATATGATGGCGTATGTCGACGAACATAGTTTCAAGCCAAAGCTGCACCGCTGGCGGTTTAACTTAGCTGATGGCACAACCCGCGAAGAGCGGCTGGACGACCGCATTCTTGAATTCGGGATGATGAACCAGCGCTATCTCGGACACCCTTATCGTTATGCCTATAGCACCACGTCCAAGCCCGGCTGGTTCCTGTTTAACGGTTTTGTGAAGCATGACATGGTCACGGGCGAGTCATGGTCGATAGAGCTTCCTGAAGGGCGCTACGGCAGTGAGGCGCCCTTTGCCCCCCGCGTCGGTGCGGTCGACGAAGATGATGGCTATCTCGTCAGCTTTGTGACCGACGAAAATCTCGGGACATCGGAATGCATATTGATCGACTGCAAACGCTTTGCAGAAGGGCCCGTGTGCCGCATTGCCCTGCCGCATAAGATTAGCAGTGGCACCCATGCGCATTGGGCGGATCGCTCGGTCCTTTAACGCGACGTTATTTCTGAAAAACGACGTTGGTGACCGGTTTGGATTGGCGCACCGTGGAGGATGTAAGTGATAACACGTATGTTATTGAAATTATCATATAATTATTTAAGCCGCTTGCTATAAAGCCGTCTACCGTGGGGTAAAAATATCGCAGCAACAGCTATATACGCCCTGGCGACTGCTTCGGCCGCAGGATTTTTTAAAACATGTTTTGCAGGGGCTTTCAGTTGACCAGTTCTTAAGTCACAGCAACGAAACTGCGCCAATGGGGCTGACGGGGAACATCCCCCAGTCAGTAAGGATGTGGTTCAAACTAAGTTCAAATTTCAGTGAAAACTTATGCCACTAACGGGCCGCTTCTCGGCGATCATTAACACGATGGCATCTCAATTCGGTAACTACTTGCATAGATAGTTTGGTTATGCAAGTAACTATGCGTCGGGCATGACCCTCACAGATAAAATTTGACTTCAAGTTTACATTTTCCAAGTCAGGGGGAGATTTTACGGATGGCTTTACCAAAAATGCTGCAGGGACTTTCAAAAACCTTGAAATTCTATGCGCGCTTCACCCCCTCGTTCACGCGCATTGGTTATGTCGTGAGATTGCTTCCCTTCAGACCGATATCAGGCAGCTTTGCCGGCCAGCGCTGGCTTGTTACGGGTGCCTCGGGCGGTATCGGCAAGGCAGTCGCGTTGATGGCTGCGGGAAGAGGTGCGCATGTGTTTGCGGTTGGCCGCAACGTCGACGCACTTGAATCACTTGTTTCAGAGAGTGTGGAGTTGGCAGGAACGATCCATCCAGTGCTGTGCGATCTAGCGTCAGTCGCTGCGATTGACGAAATGGCGCGCAACTGGAATCAATCAACTGAGATCGGCGTCCTTGTCAATTGCGTCGGAATCCTGAATCGCGATTATTCTTCGACACACGAAGGCTTCGAAACAACTTACACCACTAACCTACTGGGTCATTTCCACCTTACGGAAACCTTGGCTGAGATCGGTTGCCTTTCGAAGGGCGCAAATATTATAAATGTGACTTCCGGGGGAATGTTTAACGTTCCGCTCAACCTTCCAATGCTGGATGGAAATAAGAAAGTCTACAATGGCTTTGGCGCCTATGCCTCGCACAAGCGCGCCCAGGTTGCTCTGACTGATTACTGGCGCGACACCTATGGCCAGCGGGGTATCCAAGCATATGTGGTACATCCCGGCTGGGCAGACACGGCGGGCGTTCGGTCATCGCTGCCAACGTTTCGGAAGATCTTAAAGCCGATACTGCGCAATGCGGCGCAGGCGGCGGATACAATCATATGGTTGGCAGCATCGAGGCCCACTGCAATTGCAGACCGTGTCTGGTTCGATCGCAAGCAACGCTCCACGCACGCTTATGCTCATACCCGTCAGCCGCAAACAACGGTCCCATTATTGATTGCCCGCCTTGATGAAGATCGTCGGCGAGCTCTGGCGGCCAAAGCGCCGAAAATCGGATGAATTGTTCAAGGGTTGTAAAGTGACTGTATCGTCCGAGATCCAGCCAAATAGGAATATTCCCGTCAAGGCCGGGTCCAACTCAGCCGAGGCTGCCAGCTGGCCAAATCCAAGCCGCGCTTGGTTTGGTGTTGTCGTCCTGATGGCTTGCTACGCCACGGCTTTTGTTGACCGCCAAATCATCACTTTGCTGGTGGAACCCATAAAGCAAGACCTCGGCATTAATGACACTGAATTCAGTTTGCTCAGCGGCCTTGCCTTCACGCTGTTTTACACTGTGATGGGAATACCGCTTGCGTGGGCCGCCGACCGGTGGTCACGACAAAAGCTTATCATGCTGGGCGTTGCAGTCTGGAGTGCAATGACTGCCGCGTGCGGAATGGCCAACAGTTTTTTCACTCTATTCTTGGCGCGGATCGGCGTCGGTATCGGTGAGGCTGGCCTGTCACCTGCCGCCTACTCGATGATAGCTGATAGCTTCCCCCCCGCACGTCGCGCACGCGCGATGGGTGTCTACTCAATTGGGGCTATAGCCGGCGTAGGACTTGCCCTGATGATAGGCGGAGCAGTGGTTCAATGGGCAGTCTCTTCGCCACCCATGACGTTGCCGCTGATTGGCACCCTTAAGAGTTGGCAACTGGCATTTTTGATAGTTAGCCTGCCCGGACCGCTGTTGATCTTTGCCATGGCCTTGGTGCGCGAACCAACGCGCAAAGATGCTGCCCCCGAAATAGATAGCCCCTCGCAAGCCTTGCTGCCGTTCCTTCGCACACAATGGGCTGTTTTGTCGCTGTTAACGGCTGGTTATTCGCTCCTTGGCGTGGCGCTTGCCGCTTACCTTGTTTGGACCCCGGCTTTCTTGATCCGCGCCCATGGGTGGGAGATTGGACAAGTGGGCGTCGTTTTCGGCTCTATCTTACTTATTTGCTGCTCAGGCGGTGTCCTATTGGGTGGCTGGGCGACCGACCACTTGGCAAAAGCTGGGCACAAGGATGGAATTTTAAGGGTGGCGATATTCGGCGGAGCCCTTTGCTATCCTTTCGCAGTAGCGGTGCCATTTGCCGAAAACAGCGCCATGGCAGTGATACTCCTGACATTAGCTTGCAGCGCATTTGGCTTGTTCCAAGGCCTCCCCGCAGCAACTTTTTTATCCGTAACGCCGAACCGGTTGCGCGCGCGAGTGCTGGCGCTGTACTTTCTGATTGGAAACCTCGTTGCCTTTACGATCGGCCCAACGGTTGCGGCACTTATCAGTGACCACTGGCTGAAGGACCCAACCAAGATCGGCGTTGCGGTAGGTATCTTATGCGCGGTCGCTATCCCATTAGGAGTTTTGGCGCTGGCAGCAGCACGCAGGCCCTTTAAGCTGCTCGTCGGAGCCGAGGAGAGCGTGGGAAATTAGCATTATGCTGCACTGTTACAAGGATGCCGCCGCCGGCAATTTTTGCTTTAGCTTAGGGAGGTCTAACCCGTGACAATTAATTACTTGCACAATAAAACTATTGTCGCATAACGGTGCTCTAAGTTTGGTTATGCAAGTGATTCGACGAAAAGATTGAGTCATGTTCACCTTGGGAGGGGTTTATGAAACTGAAGTTTTTACAAACGTCATCAGCACTGGCAATGCTTAGCGTTGGCTTAGCGATACCTGCCGCGGCAGTTGCCCAAACAAATACAACTAAAGCTACTAATCTCGAAGAAATTGTTGTTACCGCGCAAAAGCGTGAAGAAAATGTGCAAGACGCACCATTGGCGATTTCAGCCATAACGGGCGCCTCACTGGCAAAAGATCGGGTCCTTTCGATTAACGACCTAGCCCAAACCATGACGGGCATTTCGTTCACGGCAAACTCGCCGCAGGCAAACGAGATTAACATTCGCGGTGTTGTTAATACGCGCCTGACTGGGCCAACCGCCGACCAATCTGTATCAACTTTTGTTGACGATGTTTACGTTGCCCGCTCCGGGGTCCTAAACACCGCGTTCTACGATGTGGCACGGATTGAAGTCGTCCGCGGGCCTCAGGGCGTGTTGCTGGGTAAAAACGTCGCGGGTGGTGCCGTCAACATCATAAGTAACAAGCCAAGCCAAGAGTTTTCGGGTGCGGTCAACGCTTCCATTGGCAATTACAGCCTCCGACAATTTAATGGATTTATCAACGGGGCCATAACAGACGATATTTCTGGCCGCATTTCCTTCCAGTCTATCAATCATTCTGGTTATGCTCGGGATATCCTCCATAATGTAAATCTCGAAAATTTGGATTCCACGCAAGCGCGTTTTCAACTGGCCTATGAACCCGCAGGTTCAGGTTTCAACGCTTTGTTTATTGCAGATTATTCGCAAACTAGCGATGACGGGGTTCTCCGCGTTGGCGTCGAAAGCCCCACAAGTCCTCCCGGCGCTACCATTTGGTCGGGAACACGCAAGCTGATCAGCCAGCGGCTTGGCAGGACGCTCGGCCCACGCGAAGGCTTCCCAGTGTGGCCGCAGTTTAAAGGCGACGCTGCCCCGACCCCACAGTCCGCTACGCGCGACAATTACAGCTTCATTCTAAAGCTGGAACAAGAATTAAGTCCGTCCATTAAGGTTACAAGCAACACCGGCTACCGCAACAACACAGCCTTTACGCTGTACGATCAGACCAGTCTTGGACCGGACAATGGTTTCAATTTCACGTCTGCCGAACTCGCGAGTGTTGGGGCAAGTTTGCTTTTCGCTGAACCTGTCAACTTCCGTGAAACGGGTAATTTCTTTACGCAAGAGTTCCGCGTGCAGTCCACCGATGATAGCGCTAAGCTGAACTGGATCGTCGGCGCTTTCTACCTGAAGAGTAACGTCACACAACGTAACCGCTTTTGGGGTGAATCGCTCGTGCTTCCAACGTTGAGCGGCGAATCTCATTGGACCGATTCCGGTCATAACGAAGATTATGCCGTATTTGCTCAGCTTACTTACCGCCTGTCAGATACCCTAAAGTTGGACGGCGGTGTGCGCTATACCCGCGATAGTAAGACCGGAAATCAGCAAGGCTTCGTCGTTGCAACAGGCGACCGTTACAAGCCCACCGACACCGCCCCACTGACCCCCCTTACTGAAGCCTTCAACACGCCTTATGGCAAATCTTGGAATGCATTCACGCCGCAAGCAACTTTGACCTGGACACCCAATGACGACATGATGGCCTATGCCACCATTTCGCGTGGATTCAAGGGCGGTGGCTTTCAAAACAATGCGTCGAAGGCCGTTGCAGCGAATACCGCCTATGAACCTGAAAACGTCACCAACTATGAAGTTGGTTACAAGTCAGAACTGTTCGACCGTTCGGTACGCTGGAATTCTGCGCTTTTCATGATGGAGTACAAAAATCTACAAGTTCAACAGACGTTGGCCTCGTGTCTTTGCAACGTCATCAGCAATGCTGCGAGCGCGAGCATCAAGGGCATTGAGTCCGATCTTCAATTTGCGCCGACACCACAATTGCGGGCTTGGCTAAGCGGCACCTATCTTGATGCCACTTATGATAGCTTTACCTTTGCTGGCGTAAACAACACTGGCAAGGAGCTTCAGCGGACGCCAAAATTCCAGATCGCGGTAGGCGCCGAGGCATCCATCGGCTCTGGCAGCTGGGAAGACGCGCTGACCCTGAGATTGGCATATCGCTATCAAGGCAGAATGCCTTGGGCGCCCGAAAATACCACTTGGGAAGAAGGCTACGGCACGCTTGACGGACGCGCCACCCTTAGCCTGCCCAACAAAAATTGGAGCTTGTCGGCTTTTGCTAAGAACATGACCAATAAGCTCTACCGGACGAACATCATTGTGTTTTTCCATGATGAAGTGTCCTCATATGCGCCACCGCGGACGTATGGTTTGGAGTTAAGTGCCAAGTTCTAATGTGAGGCGGCCGGAGCAAGCGTTGCTCCGGCCATCTTTGTCTCAGATTGCTAGGAACGGATTATGAACCAACCGATGGCATTAACTACACGCCGCTCCGTCATTGCTGCGGCAGGTGTTGCCATTTTGGCAAGTGCCAGCCCGGCGATTGCCGGCAAAAATAGGAGAGACCATATGCTCGAAACATTGAAGGCGATCATCACCGGTTGGCACAACCACGACGTCGAGGCCGTTCTAGCGCATGTGACCGATGACATTGTATGGAGAAACACCAGTGGTTACCGGCCTGCTGTAAAGGGTAAGGCTGCCATGCGCGCGGTGTTAGAAACCATGGCTCCCGTAATCGAAACTAGCGCCTGGCGGATGTTCGATGCGGTGGAAACACAAGATCGGATATTCGTCGAGGGTGTGGATGAGTTTTGGACTAAGTCAGGACGGCATATCGTGATACCTTATGCCGGTGTATTCGTTTTCCGAGGTAAGTTGGTCAGCGAGTGGCGCGAATATTTTGATGGCCGTATCAGCTCCGAGATGAAGGATGGCGCACCGATTACCGACGAGCTGAAAGAGATGATCTCCCGGCCATCAATATGACTCTAGAGCAGAGTAATCTGCTCTAGTTTTTTCCATCAAGCTGGTAAAAAAGGTTTAGCCATTGAAGCCGCTAAACCATGGGGATCCCGCGCAGTAAATGCCCGAACCTCTATCGCGTGAGGATCTGTATCATGTTCATCAATACTGTGGCGCACGGCAATTATGCCTGCGCGGGCGATATCGCGGGGCGTTGCTTTGACGCGACCCGTTATATGTTCCGACATACGGGTATCAACTGAACCGACAATCAGGGCGGCGACATGCGTACCTTGTGGGGCGAGCTCAGCGCGCAGGCAAGTTGATGCTGCCCGTGCAGCGAATTTAGAAGGGCTGTAGCCGCCCATAACGGGCACGGCTACAATAGCTCCGGCCGATAGCACGTTGACAACGGCGCCGCCGCCATTGGCTTTAAGAGCAGGCGCGAATGCGCGCACCATAGAGATCATTGCGATACAGTTCGTTTCAATTTCAGTACGCAGAGCTCCTAAGTCTGGGGCGGTCATCAATGTTGTCATGCCATAAGAACCAGCGTTATTTACAAGCAAATTGACATCGGTACATCGCGCCGCAGCCGCAGCTACTTGATCTTCACGGGTTACATCGAGTTCGATTGCGGTAAGCCGCGCAGGGTCCCGTGCCGCAAGAGCTTCGCCATCTGCAAGTGTCCGTGAACAAATATAAACATGAGCTGCACCTTGCTCCAGCAATTCCTCAACAAACCCTTGGCCGATTCCACGATTTCCTCCGGTTACTAAGGCAACAGAACCTTCAATTTTCATGTATCATGTCCTTATATTGTTACTCATTGGCCGTGCGTTCGATCGCTTTGGTCCAAGGCAGGCTGAAATCATTGGGCAGAGGTCGGCTTTGAAGCATGTGACTGAAGACCCATCGCGCTGGACAGCTGCGCATGATCATAATATTCCCGCCATTCCTTAATCTTGTCACCCTCAACCACGAGAACGCCGACCACCGGCACCTTGCCCTCATGACCATTGTAGACGAATTCATCGACCCGCTCGATAATGACGACGTCGCCAACCCTTCCGATGTTGCGGATGTGCAAAGTGATCGAGGATATGCCGGCACCCATGGCCGAGATTCTGGCGCTGATCGTTTTACGGCCGACAATAGGGTCAGTCATCATGGAATGCAGAATGCCGTCCTCAGTGAACAAGTCGCCAACGCGCTGCCAGTTGCGCGTGTTCCAGGCGTCGATCATATTCTGGACAACTTCAATCTTTGGGTCGGCCGTCATAGGTTTCTCCTGCGTCTCTTGTGTATTTGGCGCCTGCGCCGAGGCGCCTATCGCGCTCCCCACCAGCATAACTCCGGCGGCAATCTGTTTAAGCCAATGCGCCATTTATTCGCCCTTTGTGTTTGGGATTTTCTAAATCAACTAAACTTGCATAAACGAACTATTCTATTGACCTTTGAAAGCAATCAACGATTATGTCAAGCAGACGCAAACGAATTGGAGATAGCAATTATGGTCGCATATCATCCTTGTCCATCACCGCTAATCTTGGCATGATTTTTAAAAGAAACAACAGCCACGGTGAGGCCAAGCAAAAGGTGCTTCTCATGCGAAGTATCCAATGATTCGCGCCATCCAGTGGGCAACCGGTTCTATGGGACGAACATCGCTTCGGCGGATTGTCGATCATCCTGACATCGCACTTGCGGGTGTTTTTGTGTACAACCCGAGCAAGGTCGGCGTGGATGCAGGGCAACTGGCTCGCCGTCCTGAAACGGGTATTTTCACTACTAATGTCATTGACGATATTCTTGCGACGGACGCCCATGTGGTTATCCACACGCCTCGCATTACCTTACCTTATGACGCACTGGTCGATGATGTCGTACGCCTACTTGAGTCCGGAAAAAATGTTATTTCCACGGCGGGTTTCCATTGGCCCGCTGCGCAAGGCGCAAACTACGCGGACCGTTTACAGAAGGCGTGCCTCGCAGGTGGCGTAACGCTCGCTGGTGTTGGTGTGAACCCAGGCCTTATAGTAGAGCGACTCGCTCTTGCAGCTACAGCGTTGTGCGCGGATCTGGAGAAAATAGACGTGCGCGAGATGGTCGACGCGTCTGCCATGGCCTCACCAGAATTTGTTTTCGGACTGATGGGGCTTGGGACCGACCCAGCCCGAAGTGACATTCGCGCAGGTCCTCTTGCGGAGCTTTACACGGCATTGTTCAGTGAGGTCTTGTATTTTTCAGCCCATGCAATGGGAACAGAGGTTCAGAGAATTCTGCCTGATCATCAGCTAACGCTTGCGCCAGCGGACATGGTCATAACAGCTGGGTCAATTGCAAAGGACACAGTGGCAGCGACGCAGTGGCGCTGGAACTGCGAAATGGTCAATGGCGTTTTATTGTCGCTCTCCATCCTGTGGACCGCCGACCCTAACCTGCATGGCGGTGCCGATGTTGGCCACTGGACTGTGGACATTACGGGCCGTCCTAATATCAATATGCGTGTCGATATAAGTGAGGCTGACCCAGCTGCCCCGCCCCCACGCGCGCTATCAGACGCCACGGTGGCGGTTGCGATCCGCGCCATTCCCGATGTTGTTGCAGCACCGCCAGGGCTATTCGCTTACCAGCCCCCCGCCGCATGGCGTGAGCATTTCAGTTAGACAGACCGAATATCAATGATGGAACCAAAAGAAGAAAGGCCTCTTATGACAGAACAGGAAATACTCGACTTTGCCGCAAAATTCGTCGGTGCAATCCAAAGCGGTGATGTAGCAACGGTTCGCGCTTGTTATGCACCTGACGCCAAACTTTGGCACAATACCGACAATATTGAACAGACTGTCGACCAAAATATGGCGATTCTGGATTGGTTTATAGCGAAACTACCTGATCGCAATTACCGGGTAGTAAGCCGCGAAGCGTTGAAAGATGGGTTCTTGCAACAACATGTGCTTGAAGCAACGCTTCCCGACGGGACGCCCTGGAAAATGTCAGCATGCGTAGTAGTGCGCATCGAACACGGACTAATAACGCGACTCGACGAGTATATTGATTCTGCAGAGAGTGGCGCGTTGCGGGTTTTTGGTCGTTAATCGCGCTTGGGGAACCAAGGAACAAACGCGGACGTGCGACGCACATAAGCATCATAGCCAGGCTTTTTGCGTATCATCCGGTTTTCAATGGTAGGCACGCCAGACCATTTTGTGAGCGTCCAGGTGAGGAGGAGGGCCCCTGGTAAGGCCCAGACACCAGTCGGCGTTTCACAAGCGACTGCGAAAAGCCCCCACCATACACAGGCATCCCCGAAATAGTTCGGGTGCCGCGTGTAACGCCACAGACCCTTGTCCATTACCAAGCCGTCATTGGCGGGGTTCGCTTTGAATTTTGCCAGCTGCCAATCACCAATGGATTCAAACAAGATTCCCGCCACTGTCAAACCCGCACCGAAATACCCAAGGATCCCAACCGTTGGCTCTGCGTCAATCTGGCCCAGTTGGACAGGTAAGCATACGACAAATAACAATGGTGCCTGTATCAGATACACCATTCGCAACGACGACTGTGCAAAGCCCCATCCTTTTTGGCTTTCGGCCTTGCCGAGCATCGTCTGATAACGGCGATCAGGCCCGTGCATTTTCCATCGGCGCAGCATATAAATACCCAGGCGTAGGCCCCAGATCGCGCATAACGTAAGCAACAACAACTTGCGATCGGGCGCTCCAGTCGATTGTGCATAGGTCGTGAGCCCCATGACCACCATCCCAAGAGCCCAAAAACTGTCAACCGGGGTAACGTCCCGCGTCCTGAGGCTGATGAGCCACAACATTGCAAAACAGACCCCCAGAACCAGTGCGTTGATGATGAGTATCTCAGTTACTGCCATGTAATGTCTCCCCAAAACAATCAGACAATACCAATGCCGTCATCGGGTTGCGCGGCATAAAGGCGCGATACGATTTCATGACGACCGTCGATCACTGCCCGCCGATTGATCGTACCCTTATCCGAAATTTCTTGGGCATCGACATTAGGCGGCAGATCTAGCAATGCGACACGGCGGATGATAGCAGAAGCACCCTGTTGTGTGCGGTTGAACTCGCGCAATCGGTTGACGATGCTTGCGAGAGGTTGGTCGGCAGCATGCGCAGTCGTCCATGCCAAAAGGGTAAGAAATTCGCGGTCATCATCGCAAAGCACAACATCACTTACGAGAGGATCCAATGCTTCCAGAAGCGCTGCCCGCAGGCTCCCGCCATAGACCCATGTGCCATTTGACAGCTTAAACTCTTCAGACTGGCGTCCAGCAAACACAAGTCCCTTCTCCGGGTTGTTTGCGTCGCTGAACACCGCCAGGTCGCCAGTTCGATAAAAACCCTCTTCATCGAACACTTCCATGTTTTTTTGCGGTTCATCCAGATAGCCGCGCATGATATTGGGACCGCGCAGTCTTACTGCGAACCGTGCATCCTGAGGCACAAGCTTCACCTCAAGCCCGGGTGTCGGAAGGCCGATCCCCACTTGTTCTGTCGGGTAATGAATGACCATACACCCAGTAACAGTCTCGGTCATGCCATAACCCGTCGTCATATGGATCCGATGGCCCGTCTCTGCGACTGCAAATTCTTGAAGGCGGTCAAATACATGTTGCTGCAGCCCTGCGCCGCCATAGAGCATCAAGCGCATTTTGCTGAAAAAGGTCCGACGCAATACTGGGTCATGCTCCATTGCCTCGACGAGCATGGAATAGCCAAGCGGCACATTGCTGAAATAGGCTATTGGAATTTCGCGTAAGTTGCGGATTGTTTGATCAAAAAGTCCTGGTAGCGGTTTCCCGTCATCCACATAAAGCGTTCCGCCTTGTAGAAGGGTCGATCGCAGAACAGAAGCACCTGCGGCATGATGCCAAGGCAGCCAGTCTACAATCACGCCACCCCAGTCTGCCGCCCGACCAATGGCTACCAGAGCTTGCTGCCCGCATGCCGCCGTTGCAGCCATGGACTGCGGAACAATTTTGGGTAGCCCGGTCGATCCCGATGTCAGCATATACGATACGGTATTCTCAGGATCGATATTTGCGATAGCGTCCACGACGGCAGATGTCGGCGTGGTTGCCAAAACGCTTGATAGGGAAAAAACCTTCCGGTTTACCATCTGCGTATCTGCTATGATGATGGCAACGTCATCGCCCGCGCAGGATACGACCGCTGCTGCCAACTTCGGATTGTTGTCCAGAACAATAACGTCAGGTTGCGTTTTGGCTAAGACATGCCGCAGACGCACATGATCTCCGCCAGTCAGGCCGAAGGTCGTGCTTACCGGACATAGAATAACACCAGCAGCATAAGCGGCGAACGTCATTGTTGCTGCGGTCAAACCATTGGGTGTCATCATTACCATAACGCCACCATGCGGGACGTTATCTATCAGCCACTGGGTGGCAGCATCGACCGAATGCTTCAGGGCGGCGTAACTCGTATACTCCCAGTTTTCGTGTGAGTTCCGCACGGCTATGGCAGGCTTCGCTCCGCAACGCTCTGCAGCTTTGGCAAAGGCCAAAGCCAAATTAGGTTCATACTCCCCAAGCTCAACCCGGCTACGTAAGATCACTGTTCCATTGTCCCGCCGCTCGACATCAAGCGCGACCGGCATAAACTGCGCCTCGCGGAAAGGGGCGTCACGAAAGTTTGTGGGCTGTTTCTGTGTCATGATCTGCGCACTCAATTCATTTCTGCTAATTGAACCGACCCCGTGACAGCTGGTTTTTGTTAACCCAAAGCAAACGGGTTATCGGCATTCGGAAGTTCAAAACTTGTATTGTAAAAATCAACTGTCTGGTGACATTCGCTACATTCTATCTTCATTTCCAGCGCATGGTCGCAAGGATTGTGGGTCAAAAGAAGAGGTGGCCCCCGTTCATCTGAAAACCATGTATCCCCCCATTTCAAGAGTGCCAGTAGAACGCAGTAGAGATCGCGTCCTTTATCAGTCAGTCGATACTCAAAGCGGCGGCGGTGCGCGGAATATAGAATTGGTTTCAATATACCTTGGGCCAAAAGACGATCAATACGGTCCGAAAGGATATTGGTAGCCATTAGCGTATCACGCTGGATATCATCGTACCGATAAATGCCCGTAAAGCATGCACGGACGATCAACGTCGCCCAGCGGTCACCGAAAAGCTCAATAACTGAATCGACCATTACGCTCGCATCGCGCCGAGCAATTGCGGCTGTAGTTTGCTTTCGGCGTTTCTGATAATCCGGTATAACCTGTGTCAATCCAGGCCCCGGCTGCCAACTCACAAAACGAGGGTCAATCTCTAAATTGCAGTGCGCACAAACTGGCGTGGGCTCCATAGCATGCCCGCAGTCGCGGTGAACGAGACGCACGTTAAAACCGCGCCGAACTGGCTCCCAGCGATGTTGCCACCTTAAAATCATAAGGGCAGCGGGAAAAAGCTCTCGTCCCATGGGCAGCAATTTGTAGACATGACGGTGCCCACCTTCTGCTAATTCTTTAGAAAAGATGCGTGCCTCGACAAGCTTTGACAAGCGTCCACTTACAACGGAGCGCGCCAGCTGCGTCTGCGCAACAAACTCTTCAAATCGACGAGCGCCCAGCCAAGCGCGTTCCATAATCAGCAAAACCGGAACATCGCCCACTACGTCTAATGCGCGCCATATCGAACAAGCCCGAATGGTGTTTACTTCCATCACATTACCTTT
>ENA-OUVC01000613-OUVC01000613.1-marine-metagenome-genome-assembly--contig:-NODE-613-length-22855-cov-4.677189_pt1 | contig 22855 bp, 18 predicted proteins | sample MGYA00248622_ERZ508571 | MGnify/ENA primary metagenome ERZ508571 (study PRJEB26236, sample SAMN06267175) | marine metagenome | isolation source: Columbia River Estuary | place: USA:Columbia River Estuary... | reverse complement strand
AACGGTGTTCGACGCCAACGGCTCCTCCCCGACAAATCGGACTTTTGTGGCGTTTGGGATTGGCGGACCAGTCCCAAAGCGTTACGGATGATCGTCGCTCATCCGTTTTTAGGAGCGAGCCGAACACAAAGATGAGCGCAGTGGCAATCGCGCAAACCGACAATGCTCCATCCAAGGCAGACTTAAACACTGAATTTCCAAGCTTTTTGCGCGGGCGTTCCAATCAGAACGCTGATAAAAACGCACGCTGCAACCCCGCTTTGGGCAGCAAAGGCGTTATCGCCTAAGTAATTGAAATCATTGGAGCGGGCGAAGGGATTCGAACCCTCGACCCCAACCTTGGCAAGATTCGGCTCTATGAAATTTCCAATATAAATCATATATTTATAAAGCTAGTGGAAAATCCGAACACGATCCGAACATTTTCCGCGCAATTTGCTCAAAGAGCTTTGTGTTCAATGCTGTAGCGGAAGCCGCCGCATTGAACGATCCCACCACTGACGATTCCGGTGTTTAGGTTTCCAGACATGTGCGGAAGGCAGCATTTGCGCCCAGATGCAGACGTTATGAGCGCCGGCTTGCTCCACCACAAGCGGACCTTCCTCCGAAAAGGTTGCCATAACTGCTTCGTTGGACGTTCCTGACCGACAGCTTTTGAAATTTGGGTCACCCTGAAAATTGCTGGCGCAATCTAGTCTCACCAAACGCTATATTGACATGGGCGTGGTAGCGACAACGATGATTACAGATCGCTGACATGTTCAATCGACAAATTTTAAAGCTCTGTGTCTAACGCACTATCGATTATCGTTGGTCCACGATATGCGAGGGCTTAAGAGACCGATTGAGCCGTTTTTGCATTTCTTTCAGCACCCTTTCCGGCGCTTCATTGGGCAAAAGATTATGGAGCTCGTCTGGATCTTTTTGTAGGTCATATAATTCATTCATGCCTACCAATTCGCTGTACTGGATGTATTTGTAGCGAGCGGTACGGATCGCCTTATATCCCATACGTTGAAGACGTGGAAATTCGGCGTCCGAATAATATTCGACCAGAAAATCTGAGCGCAGATTCGTCTTGGGACGTTTGATTGCGCTGACAAGCGACCGTCCGTCCAAATTTTTTGGAGCACGCACACCAGCAAGTTCCAGCAACGTTGGGGCGACGTCAACATTGCTTGCAAGCGTTACCGGCCTCGTGCCGCTTTTCGACAATGGCGGATAGCGGACGATGAACGGTATGCGAATGCTCGGTTCATACGCAAGGCGTCGCTCCTGTGCGAGACCGAACTCGCCATAAAAGAACCCTTGATCGCTTGAGATAATAAAGAGCGTTTCATCCAACACGCCCTTGGCCGTGAGCGCATCGAGAAGTTTACCGATACTCCGGTCTACGGCGCTGAGCATCCGCAGCCGATCTTTGATCACTGCATCGGGCAGACCACCTTGGGGACTGCGCGGATCATTATGGTCCACATGGCGCGACAGAGCCGGCTTGTCGGTAATCGGCGCACGCCAACTCGGTGCGCGCGGCAATGTTTCGGTTTCATATAATTTTTCATCGCCGGGCGCTGTCGGAAAGGTGCGGACTTGGTTTGGATGGACTTCGGGGTGCGATGCCTTTTGTGCAATAAAAGCTAAGAAAGGCCGATCCGAAGGGGCTGAAACGATAAAGGATAGCGCGTGATCGGTCAAAACGTCGGTCATATAGCCTTTGGCGCGGATGGTTTCACCATCTACATTCAGCACCGGATCGAAATAGACGCCCTGTCCAACAAAGCTGACCCAACGGTCAAAGCCCGGACGAGCGCTATCGTCATCATGCCCCATATGCCATTTACCAAAAAACCCGGTTCGGTAACCCGTATCGTGCAGCAGGCGAGGAAAAGTAACGATTTTGTGACTTTGCTCCGCGCGCTCACCATTGTCGATAATCCCGTTTTTATGCGGATATTGCCCCGTCATAAAAATCGCGCGACTGGGTGAGCACAAAGGTGCGGATGTAAAAAAACGTTGAAAAGACGCGCCTTCTTTCAATACGCGTGACAAGTTAGGCAAATGAGCAAAGGGGTGGTCAATCAAGTCATCGTAACGCACATCATCCAGCAAAATAAACACAATATTGGGCCGGTGGGAGTTTCTTGTTACCGAGGAAGGCGTGCTGCCAATCGCCGCCTGCATTAAAGGCCCATCCATGTGATCTGGGCTAGCGAAAGCGGCAGGAACCATTGCGGCAAAAGTCACAAAAAAGAGCGCATAGATAAAGCGATATACGCGTGTTTTTGGCATTTACCGTTCCTTTGGCGCAATAAACGAGCAGGGCTGTTGGTTCGTAGAAGCAAGTGCGTAGCATACTCGCTCTATGCTGGCGAAATTGGGGCGTTTTTGGCTGTCAATCCAGCTAGCTAACGCTGAAAGGGCAGCCATATAGTGGTTGTCGGACATTTTGCTGTGCTGATCTTCACTGGTCAGCAATTGCAAAAGCTGGTGCGATTGACCCGCTTGGGCGACAACGTTTTTGTAATGCAATTGCCCGCGATAATTTACGACCGGATCGAACTTCGCATGCAATGTGATCGTCGGGATCAGGATTGTACCACGCACATCGGAGTCATACGCTAGCAAGTCCCGTGCTTTCTTGCTCCCCACAAAACGCGAAACGCCTTGGTTCAAGAATCCGTCCTGCCCTGATCCCCGATAGACTGTCTTACTGTTATCAAAAGGATTCAGGCCACCCAAAAAATTGTGAACCACATCCTGGAAACGAACCACCGTAAGCTCCATCATCGGCAACAATTGCTTTTCAGAAATACCAGTAGCGCCCAATATGGCCTTCAAATTGTTTGATTTCTCTGGCGTTCTCACGGTCGACGGTTGGTCTACACCTGTACAGTCGTTTACGCGCTTTCGGACCTCTTCGCGAGACATCTGCGATTGTTTTGGAAGCCCCCACCACGCTGGATATTGTTCCTCGTCGGGGCGGGGCAAATTGCGGCAAAAATATTGATACACCACTCTCAAATTGAAAAGCGCGTCATATGTCTCAATGCGCTTACCTACAGCTGCGCTGGTCAGCAAAACGCCGTCATAGTGCGCCTTTCCATCCTCGCCCAAAGCAGCAAGCTCAACCAGCTTAGCGGCGACATTGCCACCGTAGGATTGGCCATGCAGAATTGTTTGCCGTGGTCGACCGAAGAGCTTCCAATAAATGCGGCGACTGTTGTCGACATCATCGGCAGCCATACGCACACCATAGCCTCCGGTACGGTAGGTTGTCCCTATCCAGGCATAACCTGAGCGCACCATGACTGCGAAACGTGCAAGATCCTCATCCGATCCATGAGGATCCGGGTCGATATGGCGTGGACCGCCATGTGCATGGACGACAAGGGCCCCGTTTGGAATTTTGGGCAGAGCGGCCAAAAAGTAAGCGCCGTTTCGATCACGACCACCATAGCAAGTGGCGTGCTCGTTTAACCCAGCAGGGCAGTTCCGCTCCGTGGCACGCTCATCGTCCGCGGTCACGGTGGCGCCTGCTGCCGTTGCTTCAGTGGACGCCATGAGCGACGACCACATCAGCAACGGCAATATGCGCCGATACCCGTTATCTTCCCTGATCTTGTAGCGGATCATGTGACCTAGAACTTCACCCCTACTCCGACATACAGAACGCGACCGCGCGGTGAATGCACCTGTTCGTCAAAGCCGGGACGATTGTCGCCAACATTGGGCGGATCGGTATCAAGAATATCCTTTACGCCCAATGTCAATTTAGCGTCTTCGCCAATCAGCTTTTCAAGCGAATAACTGTACTGCGCGTCGACCGTGACAAATTTCTTGATCCTTGGAACAGTAACAAGTCCAACCGGATCATCATTTGTATAAGCGCTGCTATAGCGGGCTATAGCAAACAATTCATGATCGCCATTTTCTAATGTTCCCGTAAGATTTCCGCGCCAGCGTGGAAGCGACCCGAATGAACCGCTCAGGAAGTTGCGGTTCCCCGCCAGATCGGAAGTTGTGGCGCCCGTTGTGAACGAAAAGCGGTTTACATAGGTTAACGCCGCACGGAGGCCAACATTGCCAATTCCGGTTTCGGTACGATAACTAACCGCGACATCAACGCCATCGGTGATGGCTTTGTTGGCGTTTTGCAGCGCAAGAATGATTTCGGAAGGCTGCCCATTAGGTGTGCGGCTCACCAAATCCGAGGCGGTGGGTGGCAACCCATTGGGAACCCCGGCACAGGTACCATCCAAAACAGCTTGGGCATTTTGGGTATTCACGATCAGGTTGGAATATTTGTAGCGCCAATAATCGATACTCGCGTCAAATTTGCCTGATTGAACCACTACGCCAAGGTTGATGTTATCCGCCGATTGCGGCTTCAAGTTCCCGACAGGGCGACCGATCTGGGCAACAATAAAGCTCGAAAGATCGTTTCCTCCGCACGTTGCTACCCCTCCAACCGTGCGGTAGTTTACCGATCCGCTGTTGACGATACCACCTTGCTGGTTGGAAGACGGCGCTTGAAACGATGTTCCATAAGAGGCACGCAATGCAAGCCAATCGGACGCATCATATCGCACGGCTACCTTTGGATCGACCGTTTTTCCGACAACCGATCCATGGTCTTCGTACCGGATAGCCGCTTGCAATTCCAATCCTTGTGCAAATGGTAATGCAACTTCTGCGAACGCAGAATTAACCCCTGTATTCCCGAGAATTGTAGGATCCGGAGCGGCGCCGTCGGTTTGCGGATCTGGGTCAAATCGGAAAGTTTCGACGCGGCGCTGAAAACCAACTGCTATCCCGGCAGGTCCGCCCGGCAATTCAAAGAGGTCCCCGTTGCTGATCAGAATATCATAGGTTTTTTGTGTCGCCTTTCGCTTTGTTACAAGTGTGGTCAGCGCTCCATAAGCCACCAACTTATCATAATCATTGCCTGCAGTAACGGACGGGTTCCGTAAAGAAACGGCTGTTGGCGTTGCTTCGGCACTTCCGAAAGGATTTAAAATGCCTTCATTCAAGGCCGCCTGCAGGCGTGATCGGATAAAGTTGCCGGGTACAGTACGCATTGATTGGTGCGAATGGCGTTGCGCCCATAGACTGACAGTCCAGTTGCCATAATCGGCATTCAGACCCAAAAGATAGCGCTGAGAATCATTGGTAAAAAACGAATCCTCAGGGGCATTTCGCCCGGAAACACTTTGCCCCAACGGACGAATCTGGTCTCTGGTCGTAACGGCGACTGGCACGCATGTGCCGCCTTCATTTCCGGCAATGGTGTCGAAGCAACCCGGTGCCCAGCGAATGTTGGTTCCACTGGCAACAAAATAGTTGAAGGGATGGTTGGCGGGAATTGTGTATTTCCCACCTGTTGGCCCAGCAGGGGCCGTCAATGGACCAGCTGCGCGATTGGCCTTGTTTTGGGTTAAGCCCATCTCGCCAAACAGCGAAATATTATCGCTGCCCAACATGTCTTCGCCCAAATCATAGCGAAACTCAGCAAAACCTGAATAACGACGCTCCCCGGAAATTGGTCCGGATTGCTCGGCGAAATCATAGAGGCAGTTTGGAGCCACGACATATCCGCCAGTAGCAGCGCAATCGGGGTCGATTACTGCGGTCCCTGTAGGCACACCCGTTGTGAAGTTTCGATATTCGTCTGGTGCTCCAGATGTCGACAAAAAGCGGGAGTTTACGAGTGCCCCGTTTGCTGTGGTGTCAACTAGACCGTCTCCATTGCGGTCGATCAACCGATCAACCAGAAACCCAAAGTCGGTATTAAAGGTTTTCTGCGATTTGAAGTAACTGCCGTATAAGGCGAATGCGCCGCGGTCATTTTTCGCGCCGACGGCCATATCAAACCCATGACTGTCGCTTATCCCAAAATCTGTGCGGGCGTTCAGTTCCACGCCTTCAAAGCCCAGCTTTGTGACTATGTTCACAACGCCTGCGACGGCTTCAGAACCATAAATGGCCGAGGCACCATCGGTTTGAATATCAACACGGCTGACGACTGCCGTAGGTAGAGTGTTCAAGTCAAAGAACTGATTGCCCAATGGATCGGCAAGCGGACTTTTGCCAGCCCGACGGCCGTTGATCAGCACTAAGGTAGAGCCCGCACCCAGGTTGCGCAGGTTGAAATTGGCCGCCCCGATCAGGTTGGGATTTTTGGTGCCAACATTGGATAGCTGACTGCCCGTGTTCGCGGGCAGATTACCTACAAAATCGTTGATTGTAGTTGCAACGCTCAATTCCGAGGAATCTTCGCCAAAGACCTGCACCGGCGCCTTCTCTTTAAAGCCGTCGCGCCTGATGTTAGATCCAGTAACAACGATAAGCTGGCCATTGTCTTCAGCGCTAGTTGCTGCTTGTGCATTTTCGACACTGGATGCGTCTTGAGCGCTCGCCGGTGATGCCCATGCCAAGCTTAACGCTATGGAAGCGAGTATCGTTGAATGCGGTTGCTCGGAGATTTTCAACTTCCTCTTAATGCGTAGCCCCGCTTTTGAATGGATTGTCATGTTACCCTCCTTTTATGTTTACTCTTCTGTTAGTTCAGTCCGGATCCCGCTCGCCCGCGCGAAGTCCAGCGGACGGCGTTATTGGGATGGTAATATCTTCATCAGCTGGAACAGCAGCGGTCACGCCTGCGAGCGCGCTCGTCAGTTGTTCGCGGTCGAGCGCGCCTTCCCAGCGTGCGACAACAACAGTCGCCACGGCATTGCCGATGAAATTGGTCAGCGCCCTGCACTCGCTCATGAACCGGTCGATTCCGAGTATAAGCGCCATGCCTGCAAGTGGGACCGAAGGTACAATGGACAGAGTAGCTGCAAGCGTGATGAAACCCGCGCCGGTTACACCCGCGGCGCCTTTTGAGCTGATCATGGCAACGCCTAGCAGCGCGAGCTGTTCACTTAAACTAAGCTCAATCCCCGTCGCCTGTGCAATAAACAATGCGGCCAAAGTCATGTAGATATTGGTTCCATCCAGATTGAATGAATATCCGGTTGGCACGACCAGCCCGACCACGGCCTTTGAGCAACCCGCGCGTTCCATTTTTTCCATCAGCGCTGGTAAGGCGGCTTCTGACGATGATGTGCCAAGGACCAGCAGCAATTCACTCTTGAGATAACGTAGTAAGGCAAGGATAGAAAAGCCGTTCAGCCGCGCGATGAGACCAAGAACCACCAGAACAAAAATGGCGGACGTTAGATAAAAGGTCAGCACGAGCGAACCGAGCGACAACAGCGTCCCGACACCATATTTTCCAATTGTGAACGCCATCGCGCCAAAGGCGCCGATGGGTGCAAGACGCATCAGCAATGCGACCAGTTTGAAGACAATGATCGAAAAGCTTTCAAGCAGGCGGGTGACTGGCTCGGCGGGCTTGCCAACCAAAGCAAGTGCAATTCCGAACAGGATAGAAACCAGCAGCACTTGCAAAACCGACCCCTCGGTCAGCGCTGAAAATACCGTGGTTGGAATGATGTCGAGCAGGAACTTGACTATGCTCGCTTCTGCGGCTTTTCCCGAATAATCTTCCACCGCGCCCGCATCAAGCGTTGCAGGGTCGATGTTCATGCCAGCACCCGGCTGAACCAGATTTGCCACGATCAAGCCAACGATCAACGCGAGTGTCGACACCGATAGAAAATAGGCAAAAGCCTTGCCTGCCACCCTACCTATCTCGCCAACCGCGCGCATCCCTGCGATACCGGTTGCTATCGTCAAGAAGATCACCGGCGCGATGATCATCTTGACCAGCTTTATAAACGCATCGCCCAAAGGTTGAAGTGCGACCCCTGCTGCTGGCCAAATAAAGCCAACGGCAATGCCCGCGATGATCGCGAGCAACACCTGCGCGTAAAGGTGGCTAAACCACGCAGGCTTGCCAGCCGTTGACGGCACTGTGGCTGGAGACATCATGGTCACCATAGGGCGCGGTTCCTCATCCCGATATTTTCATTGCTAAGACGGTGGCTAGCGCCATAATGATCGTCAATTCAAAATAATGACTCCATAAATATCTGTAATATATGAATATATTTTCAAGATCAGGACCAGCGAATAGAAGAATGTGTGAAAAATGGGACATTTTTTAACATGAATGTGTGGAAATCCGCACATAGCATTATCCGCAATTCCCGTTTCGTGCCGCTTGGCCGATTCGGTTGGTGGATCGCCCTCTTGCCCCTTGTTGCCATCGCGATGTTCTGGATCGGTGAACGCTGGGCTGTTTTGTCAGCCAGCGAGTCCGCTGGATCTGACGCCCGTCAACTCGCTACCTCAAATGCCTCTCTTTTCAACAGCGAGCTTGAAAAATTCCAGCTTCTTCAAGTTGCACTGGCCGACTATCCTGATGTCGCAGACATGCTCAAGACGGGCGGTAACAACGCAAGCCAAGTCAACGATAGGCTGGAAAGATTGGCTGAAAAGACGAATGCAGCCGCCATTTACGTGATGGATGCCGGTGGCAAAACTCTGGCCGCGAGCAATTATCGCACACCCGCTAGCTTTGTGGGCCAGAATTATGCATTCCGTCCCTATTTTAAGGATGCAATGGCCAAGGGCAATGCGGAGCTATTTGCTCTTGGGACGGTCAGCGGTCGCCCTGGGCTTTACCTTGCACGGCGGATTATGACGGGGGCCACACCGCTTGGTGTGATTGTTGTCAAGGTCGAGTTTGACCAACTTGCACGGCAATGGTCGCGGCAAACAGGAACGAGCATCATTGCAGAGCCACACGGGATCGTCATTATCTCCGGGCGGCCAGAATGGCAGTTTCGCACGTTGCGAGAGCTTGATGCACGCGAAAAAGCTGAGATTTCCGCCATCAGACAGTTTGAGGGCGCGTCCTTGATGCGCCTGCCTTTTGATACGGACAAGGCCAATGTCACGATCGAAGGTAAAGCGCACCGTGCCGTTACGATCCCAGTTCGCCTTGTTGGCGGAAGCCTTACCGTACTCATGCCCACGCAGCGGTTTCTGGACGGCGCGCGTGCGCAGGCGCGCATCATTGCTGTTTTGATCCTGTTTGCCTTTGCGGCAGCCCTGACATGGCAATATCGGCAGAGGGAACGCGCCGCTATGCAAGACGAGGTGCAGCGCGACCTTAAACAAAAGGTCGCGGCAAGAACCGCCGAGCTTGAAAGGGCGAACCAGTTGCTGGTCAGGGAAAGCGCCGAAAGGGCCAATTCCGAACAACGCTACCGTGCGTCCCGCGAAGAGCTGGCCCAGGCCAATCGCTTGGCAACATTGGGACAGGTAACAGCAGGAGTCGCGCATGAAATCAACCAGCCCATTGCCGCTATCCGGGCCTTTGCCGAAAACGCCATCACCTTCCTGAACCGGTCCCGGTCGGAAAAGGCCGGCGAAAATCTTCAACATATCGTCAGTCTGACCGACCGGGTCGCAACAATCACAGCGGAGCTGCGCGGATTTGCAAAGCAAAAGACCCCTGCTATCGGACCAACCAGCTTAGCAGACGCGATCGAAGCGTCTCTATTGCTGGTAAAACACCGGATTTCCGAGTCCAATACGGTGGTAGTGTGGGACAAGCGCGCCGCTGGTGTTTCTGTCAGGGCGGACCGGATCAGGCTGGAACAGGTGTTCGTCAATCTGATTCAAAACAGCCTTGATGCGCTGGAGACGGTTGCGCATGGACGCATTCAAATGACATTCGCGTCCGAAAATGGGCACGTCTTGGTGGTGGTTTCAGACAATGGTCCAGGCTTCCCAAAGGAGCTCGAGGGCAAAGTATTCACCCCTTTCAGCTCCGGAAAGGAGCAGGGTTTGGGCCTTGGATTGGCCATAGCGCGCGACATTGTTCGCGCATTTGGCGGCGAGATCGCAGTGCTTGATGGCAAGGGCGCTCGCGTTGAATTGCGGTTTATCACGGCATGAGACGAAACCCCATCAATGGTCCGGTTGTTCTGGTGGAAGATGATGCCCAATTGCGCATGGCGACGGCTCAGACGCTCGAACTGTCCGGCCTTGATGTAAAGCAATTTGACAGCGCGAACAGGGCGGCACGCTATCTGGTGCCAAGCTTTACCGGTTGTGTCGTAACCGACATTCGCATGGACGGGATGGACGGGCTGCAGCTATTTGCGAGAATCAACGAGCTCGATCCAGAAATTCCCGTGGTTCTGATTACCGGGCATGGCGATATCAATATGGCCGTCAGGGCCATGCAAGACGGAGCATTTGATTTTCTAGCGAAACCCTTTGCGGCCGACCATCTCGCGGCAGTTGTTCGAAAAGCGCTGCAATCCCGCCAGCTCGTTCTGGACAATCGGGCACTGCGAAATGCACTGTCGAATCCTGATACGCATATGTTAACGCAATCACCTGCGATGACTCAGCTCTATAATATGGCAGGTCAGCTCGCGCGTGCGGAAATCGATGTGTCCATCGAGGGTGAAAGCGGCACAGGAAAGGAAATGCTGGCCCGTCGGATACATAGCCAGTCCGCGCGTTATGCGAGCCCCTTTCTCGCAATATCCTGTTCGTCTCCGCATTCTCATATAGATTTTGCGACAATCATTTCACAGATTGCTGGCGGGTTCCTCTTTCTAGATGGGATTACCAGCCTGCCATTACCAGCTCAGGCAGAACTCGCAGCCTTTCTGGATGCACGGGATCGGGCGCGATTAAACGGCGAATATCACAACGATTTTCGCCTGATATCTTCAACGCAATTTTCTTTGTCTGAAGGGCTGGCCCTTAATGTTCTTGGCGAAACCCTGTTTCACCGTCTGGGTTCGGTTTCGCTCCGGGTCCCCCCCCTTCGCGAACGCCGAGAAGATATTCCGATGTTGTTTGCCCAATTTGTCCGCGAGGTCCTCGATCAAACAGGCAAAAAGCGCTTTGAAATGAACGCGACGGATCGCAAACGCCTCCTCGAGCATGATTGGCCGGGCAATGTGCGTGAATTGCGGAACCATGCGTTTGCGGCAGTGCTCAATCTGCCGCGGCAAGAAATGGAGGCTGTGCAAGGTCAAATCGACCTTAACGCAAGGGTCGGCGCATTTGAACGGATGGTAATTGTCGAGGCACTTGAAGCAACCGGCGGCAACGTTATCCGTGCCTGTGCAATCCTCAAAACGCCTCGAAAAACGCTCTATGAAAAACTTGCCAAACACCAGATAGATCCAGACCGGTTTCGATCACGAAACAGCCAATAGCGAGCTGGCCGTTACGAACGTTTGTGAGTGTTGGGTTGGCAAGTGAACGTCCGAAGAGTTAGCGACAACTGCCTTCAAGTTTTTCCGGCCGAACGTCAGCATTGCCTGATTCCATTTATAAAACGGACAGTCCGCTCCCGGCCCAGAAGCTGCCATGACACCTGATCAAGGACGACGGCCGATTAGGCTTCCCGTCAAAATAGACTGTTCCAATTGGAACGCTGGCGAACGGTGTTCGACGCCAACGGCCCTTCCCAGGCAAATGTGCCTTTTGTGGGGTTTGGGATTGGCGGACCAGTCCCAAAGCGTTACGGATGATCGTCGCTCATCCGTTTTTAGGAGCGTGCTGAACACAAAGATGAGCGCAGTTCCAATCACGTAAACCGGCAATGGCCCATCCAAGGCCTACTTAAACACTGAATTTCCAGGATTTTTGTGTAGGCGTTCCAATCAGAACGCTGATTAAAACGCAGGCTGCAACCCCGCTTTTGGCGGCAAAGGCGCTATCACCTAAGTCATTGAAATCATTGGAGCGGGCGAAGGGATTCGAACCCTCGACCCCAACCTTGGCAAGATTCGGCTCTATGAAATTTTCATTCTAAATCAGCTTTTTACAAAGCTCCTGAAAAATCCGAACACGATCCGAACATTCTCCGCACAGTTTGCTCAAAGAGCTTTGTGTTCAATGCTGTAGCGGAAGCCGCCGTATTGAACGATCCCACCACTGATGATTCCGGTGTTCGGGCTTCCAGACATGTGCGGAGGGCAGCTTTGCGCCCAGTTGCAGTCATTATAAGCGCCTGCTCGTTCCAACATGAGCGGACGTCGCTCTAGCAGCGTAGCTATGGTTGATTTGTTGGACGATCCGGAAAGTCAGCATTGCGAATGCCAATGGCGGCGCTCTGCCGTTCCCGTTGAGTGACTTAGTTAACAGCATTTCATACCAATCACTAGCAACTACGGCCACGCTACTCGAAAGCCGTCACTGGGGCTTACGGAACCGGAGGCGTTTTGGCATAGAGCCGCCATCAACCCTTCCTCAGTCTCGAAGGAATGCCGCCGCTTCGGCGAGAGCCGCATCCGCTTCGGCGAGCTTGCCCATGAAGATGGGCCAGCCATGCGGCATGTCTGGCCACAGCGACAGGCGAACCGGTCGACCGAGTGCCCACGCCCGCTGCGCGAACAAGAGAGCCTGTCCGCGCAGCGTCTCAGCCGCGCTTGCCTGGATCAACGTGGGCGGCAACTGCGCCAGCATCCTGTCATCAGCCAAGATCGGACTGATCGCAGGATCGCCGGGATGGCGCGCAGGCGCATAGAGCTGCGCGACAAAGTCCATACCCTCGCCCATCACAGCTGGATCGTCGGGTTCACCGAGGAAGCCGCCTGAAATCGGTGTGACTCCCAGAAACGGACTGATCAATAGCAGCCGGTCGGGAGGCGTTGTGCCGCCGGCTGGATAGAGGCCGAGCGCAATCACAGCAGCGAGATTGCCACCAGCCGAATCGCCCGCAAGTGCCAAGCGCTGGCACGATCTGGCTCCGTCAGGCCCGTTCGCTGTCGCAAAGGCTAGCGCCTTCGCGCAATCGGCCAGCCCTGCGGGGAAGCAGTGTTCCGGGGCTAGTCGGTAATCCGGCACAAGAACTGCAAGCCCACTGAGGGCAGCCAGTTCGGCAGCGATCGCCCGGTGAGTGTTCAGCGATCCGGCAACCCACGCCCCACCGTGGTAATAGACGACGCGCCGTTCCCCCGCATCGGGCGGCACCAACCACTCAGCTGCCATCGTCCCTATCTGGACTGGGACAACCCGGCAGGCTGCAAGCCCTGCTCCGGTGCATCCCATGCCGTAGCCTTCCACCTTTGCGCGGATGGCGGATATGGGATCCATGCTCCCGTCCGGCTCGCGTCGAAGATGCGCAAAAACTTCGGCAAGTTCGCTGCGCATAGGATCAAAACCTCCGCTCTAGGCCAATGCCAAAGTGGCGAGGCGGCTCGAGTGAGGCCACCCGAACAGAACCCAGCAGAGGCGCAACCGCTGCGAGTGAAGACAGCACCTTGCGGTCGGTGAGATTGCGGGCGAAGACGTTGACCGTCCAGCGATTATCCGCGCTGGTCCAGGCCGCGCCTAAATCGAAGCGGGCAAAACCGCCCTGCCGCGCATCAGCTGTGTTGAACTCAGCGAAGAAATACTCGGAACGCCACTGCATTGCGCCACCAAAGTCGAGCCGGCTGCCGCCGGCCAGATCCGCGCGGTATTGCACCGAGACCGTGCCCTGCCAGCGTGACGTCAGCGGCAGTCTATTTCCTGAGACATTGAAGTCCTGAAATCCCCGGCGTTGGTCGGTCGAGACGAAGGTGCCGAAACTTGCATCCATCCAGCTTCCCGACAAGCCGAGTGTTAGTCCGGGAGCGGGCCTGACTTTGGCTTCCAGTTCAAGTCCGTTGATCCTTGCCGAGGTGGCATTGGCAATGATCTGACTGATGGGGCCGATCCGCACGATCTGAAGGTCGCTGTAGTCCGAGGTGTAGCCAGTGAGATTGAGCGTCCAGCCTGCGCCAGAAAGCCGCGCCCCGGCTTCAAACGTGACGTTGATCTCTGGATTGACCGCCGGGGTAAATGCCCCGACATTAAGCGCGCCCGATTTGAACCCGCGCGCGGCCGATGCATAGAGCAGCACATTATCTGAGGGGGTGAAGTCGAGACCCGCCTTGCCTGACCATTCGCCCCAGCCATCGCTTTGTTGACCGGTGATGGGGGGAGCAAAGAAAGTCAGAAACTCGCTCGCCTGCTTTTGGTCATCGCTATAGCGCCCGCCAATCCGCAACGCGACGGTGTCTGACAGTGCCAGCTTGCCGTCGGCATAAGCGGCCAGCGCTTCGGTCGTTACCGTGCCGCCACCAGCAAAGGTGAACGGGAAAGGGAATGTCAGCGGCAGACGCGGATCCAGAAACGCGCCGGGCAGAAATCCCTCGACAAACGTCGTGCGGGACTGACGGAAACGCAGCCATATCGCGCCTGCCAGCCAGTCGAGCTTGCCACTGTTACCTTTGAGATAGGCCTCGACGCTGCTCTGGCTGCTATCGGTGTCGAGCGAGGAGGTACTGACGGTACGCTCGGTGCCGTCCTGATCAAAACTGATGAAACGGTCCGAGCCGCGGGTGTCAGCGATCAGCACCAGTTCTGCCGCACCGATCGGCTGTTCGAGCCGCCCCGTTACCGACCACACCTCGCGGCGGTTCATTGAACCCTGGCTCTTGAAAGAGCGAGGCGCGGCAGACGGGCGCGCGCCGAAGAGCAGCTCTGCGGGATGCGGTAATGGGTCTGGCAGGATTCTCAACGCCGGACCGGCATCGTTCTGCGTATAGCCGTTGGCGGTCAACTGCAGACGGCCTTCGCCGAGCGGCACTGCGACCTGCAGGCGACCGGCGAAGCTCTCCTCCGCATCGCCGCGCTCGGGTGCGCCAGGCGTACCGGCGAGTTCGTTTCGCGTGTAGCCTGAAAGTTTGCGATACTGGGCGCTAGCCCGCGCAGTGATTCCGCCGAAGAGCGGTCCGGACAATACAGTGTCGCCCTGAACCCGGCCAAAATCACCAAGCTGCAAGCCGATGCGGCCCTCGAAATTTTCGCTCGGCGCGGCGGAAACAAGGTTTACCGCCCCACCGGTGGCGTTGCGCCCATAGAGCGCGCCCTGCGGCCCACGCAGCACCTCGATCCGCTCAAGATCGAGAAAGGCAACGCCAGTCGCTTCCTGGTCTGACAGGTATACACCATCGGCATAGGTCGCCACACCTGGATCTCCGCCGGGTGCAAAGAAGTTGTTGCCTACCCCACGAATAAAGATTTGGGTGATGCCGAAGCTCTGCGCGAAGCTGAGACTGGGTACTTTCTGGGCGAGTTCGGTCAGCCCCTGATTGCCGCCCTGCCGAAGGCTATCACCGTCCAGCACTGAAAGCGCGAGCGGGGTGTCCTGGATGCTACTACTGCGTCGCTCGGCCGTGACGAGGATCTCGTCTGGTTCGGCAGGGCCGACGGAGGCAGCGCCTGAGCGATCCTGAGCTAACGCACCTGATGCTGCAACTAGCGAAAGCAGTGATGCCGCGCTCCCGAGAAATAGTTTACCTCTCATTGTCGATTCTCCCCTTCTTCTGTTGCGGCAAGTCTAAGCCCGGCAGTTAGGGCAAAGGAAGGACAGCAGTGCACGCACCAAGCGGACAAATTAGCTCAAATTTATGATTGATTCTGTCGGTGTTATAAGCGAACTTGACGCCATGACCGCGCAGATCCCCTTTACCTTCCTAGGAACGCTGCTGGGCGAATCGAGGGCGCGGGAGATACTCGCCGCAGCCGGTCTGCCTGATCAAGACAAGCCGATCGGACACCTAGATTGCTGGCAGTTGCTGCGCAACAATATCGAACAGACCGGGGACGAGCGGCACGAAATCTGGCCTGGTTCGGTGCCCTATGGCAGCTTCGGACTGCTACTCGCTGCGATGCGACTAGGGCACGACCTCGGCGATGGGTTGGTACGGATGGCTTCGGCGTCGCGGATCGTTTGGCCCGATCTGCCGCTAGCGGTCCGGCGCGGGCAAGATCTGCGGTTGCAAGTACCGGGCATCGGCAGCTTCCCGGCGCAGCGGCGGCTTTATGTCGAGATGGTGATACTCGTGCTTCACACTGCTTGCTGCTGGATGGCAGGCCAGAAACTCGAACCCCGTCGCCTAATCGCACCGCGTGATAATGCACCGGGCAATGGCGCGGCGTTCGCTCTACTCGGCTGCCCCGTGATAAGGCGCGGTAGCGACATGGAGCTGGTCTACCCAGCGGAGGCCGCAAGTATGAGGATCGTCGCCGATCGCTTCGACTTGTGGCCGAATATGCTGTTTGAAACCTACCGACATATAACTGCCGAGCCGCTCGCACGGGTTAGCACTGCCGATCAGGTGCTCGATCTGCTAAGGCAGGCACCGTTCGATCAGGGCACGCTTGCCGGGATGATGGGCCTTTCAGTGCCTACTTTACGGCGCCGGCTGGCCGAGGAGGGTCACAGCTTTCGAAGCCTCCTTAGCCACGTCCGCCAGCAGCAGACGCTTACCGCTCTGAATGCCGAGGTGGGCCTCGAGGACCTGGCGGCCAGTCTCGGTTATTCCGAAGCGCGCAGCCTGCGCCGCGCCACCCGCCGCTGGTTTGGGGCACCCCCGAGTGCGATACGCAAGTTTAAGATGTAGGCACCTTTTGTCGCGGTAACCTAAAGGATACGCCGAACATTGAGCAGACTCAGAGTTGACTTAATTTTTTCGATTGCAAGGTAAATACATTCCGCCACCTCCCTTTCTGGTGCACTTTTACCCCGTCGCGGCAATCGGCGCACCCTGAATGAAAGGCGGCTCTGAGTAAGCTGAACCGGAGCAGTAAACGGTGGCATTGATAGCGGGAACAGCCGAGCGTTCAGACCGACCTAAACGGCAGCTATTGATCGATCCCCGCACAGAAGCAGACAGGTAGCTTCCGGCCCAGAAGCTGCCATGACACCTGATCAAGGACGACGGCCGATTAGGCTTTCCGCCAAAATAGACTGTTCCAATTGGAACCCTGGCGAACGGTGTTCGACGCCAACGGGTCCTCCCAGGCAAATGTGCCTTTTGTGGGGTTTGGGATTGGCGGACCAGTCCCAAAGCGTTACGGATGATCGTCGCTCATCCGTTTTTAGGAGCGAGCTGAACACAAAGATGAGCGCAGTGCCAATCACGTAAACCGGCAATGCCGCATCCAAGGCCTACTTAAACACTGAATTTTTACGATTTTTGCGCAAGCGTTCCAATTAGAACGCTCATAAAAACGCAGGATTCAAGCCTGCTTTGGGCAGCCAAGGCCCTATCACCTAAAGCATTGAAATCATTGGAGCGGGCGAAGGGATTCGAACCCTCGACCCCAACCTTGGCAAGGTTGTGCTCTACCCCTGAGCTACGCCCGCTCTGGCGGTCAGGCATTGAAATCCTGACGGGTGAGGCGCGCCGTTAGCATGGGGTATATTCCCCCGCAAGCCCCAAATGCCGCCTTTTTACGAAAACAGGGTAAAGCCTGTCTTGTGAAAGCCATCGCTTTGCCCACATAGGGGTGAAACGGATCCTGACGAATGGAGAATGACCTTGGCGACGATGGGCCTGACCACCGACGAACAAAAAGCTGTTGAGCAATTCCGGACCGACGTTGTCGCGCCGTCAATGGAGCGGTTGGTAATACTCGATTTCTGGGCAGAATGGTGCGGACCGTGCAAGCAACTGACGCCCATATTGGAAAAGGTTGCGGCCGAATATGCCGATCGCGGCGTGGTGCTGGCCAAGGTCAATGTGGACGAGAATAAGTTTATTGCTTCCCAATTTCAGGTGCGGTCCATTCCAACGGTTTATGCCATATTTCAAGGGCAGCCGGTTGCGGACATGACGCCGGCACGCACGGAGCCGCAATTGCGGCAAATGCTTGACCAGTTACTGGAGAAACTCCCGATTAAAGCTGGAGAAGCCGCCGAAGATCCCGCCACGCTATTGGCACCGCTTGTAGAAGAGGCCGAGATGCTTTTGGCGCAAGATAGCGCAGAGCAAGCGTACGCTCTGTTTGCCGAGGTGCTTTCAGCATTGCCGGAACATCCTGCCGCTTTGTCGGGGTTGATCCGGGCATTGACCGCATTGGGACGTCAGGATGAAGCGCAAGCTGTTTTTGATAGCCTCAGCAACGAACTGCGTGCCGACCCAGCGTTGGAAAAGGCAGGATCGGTGTTGAGCATAGCAGCCGCGGCCGTTCCGCCAGAAGAATTGGCGCGGTTGCAGGCCGCCGTTGCGGCGTCGCCAGATGATCATGCCTTGCGCCTGGAACTTGCCAATGCCTTGATGGCGGCAGGCGACCGTGACGGGTCTGCGGAGGCGTTGTTGCATATCATCGCGGCAGACCGCGAATGGAATGACGGCGCTGCCAAGGCGCGGCTTCTTGAAATATTTGCATTAATTGGATTGGAAGACCCATGGGTAGCAGCGACACGCCGGAAACTGTCAGCGATCCTGTTCGGATGACCACACAACGGATTTCGATTTTCCCGCTGACTGGCGCGATCATTTTTCCAAGTATGCAGCTGCCGCTGCATATTTTTGAGCCGCGCTATCGCGATTTGGTGAGCGATTCGCTCGCCCGTGACCGCAAGATTGGGATGATTCAACCCAATGGGCAGGGGAACCAGCCGCCCTTGTTCCGTGTAGGCTGTCTCGCGCGGATCCAGGATGTGGAAGCCATGGACGATGGACGGTACAATATCATCCTAGAGGGCGTGCAGCGTTTTTCGGTCATCAAAGAGTTGGATGTCACCACAAGCTTTCGGCAAGTTGAGGCTGAATTATGGGATGAAGATGAAATAGGTGAGACCCTCTCGCTCGCCGAACGCGCCTCGATGGAAATCGAATCACGCCGTTTTGCCGAATCACAAGGGTATAGCGTCGATTGGGCAGCGGTGTCGCAGCTGGACGATTATTCTCTGGTCAACGCCATTGCCCAAATTGCGCCATTTGATTTTGCCGCAAAGCAAGCCTTGCTGGAAGCGCGCGGGCTATCCGACCGCGCGGACACTATTGTGCAATTGATGCAGTTTTTCGGGCGTCATAACAGTTCCGACGACCGCGTAACGCTACAATAATCAGCCCAGAAAACTCGCCCGCAGGCCGTCGATGACAAATTGCGCGGCCAATGCGGCGAGCAAAACACCCAAGAGCCGCGTGATCACGGCTTCGGCATTGGCACCCAGAACGCGCATGATGGGGCCAGCGGCGAGTAGCGCCAATAAGGTCAACACAAGCACCGTTGCCAGTGCCGCCAAAATGATACTAGCGCGGTCAATGCCCGTATTTTGCGACATGAGCAGCATGACCGAAGCAATCGACCCTGGCCCTGCGATCATCGGCATCGCCATGGGAAAGACAGAAACGTCCTCGATTTCGGGGGTGTCGATGATTTTCTGCGCACGCTCCTCGCGCCGTTCGGTACGCTTTTCAAAAACCATTTCGATGGCGATCAGGAACAGCATGATGCCGCCTGCAATCCGGAAGCTGTTCAATTCGATATGCAACGCGCCCAGCAATTGTTCGCCGAATAATGCAAAGACCAGCAATATGCCCGATGCGACGATGACGGCACGCCACGCCATATTGCGGCGCTGCGCCGCATTAGCGCCCTTGGTTAGGCTCGCGTAAATCGGTGCACAACCCGGCGGGTCGATCACCACGAAAAAGGTGATGAAGGCCGAAAGAAACAGTTCAATCATCATTGCGACGCAACCTCATCCATGATGACGGTCTCGGTTGTTACACCGTTCCACAATGCGACCTCGACCGTCCGCGCACCATTGGCTTGCACGATATATGTATAACGCAAGGATTGATCGCCGGCGTAGCCCGTTTTCATCATTGCGTCCCGCGACGGGGCAGTAATTTTTGCAGACGCGAGGCCTTTGCAACTGGCCACCTTTGTTTCAATCATCTCCTTCGGCGCACGCGGCGTGCTCAGCGTGTCTTTATGGTGCAGCACCCATTTCCATTCACCATCGCCGCGGGCATTTTTCTCTACATATTGCCAGACGGTGGTGAAATAGCCGACGACGCCATCCGATCTCTCCCACGCGCCGGTCGTCACGCCTGTTTTGCCATCGCAGGACATAAACGCCTTATGGGGTCGCCACTTTAGCGATGCGGCGGGGTCTGTTTGGCCCTTCAGCCATTCCATCGCCAGCGTAGGTTGCGGTGCAAAAAGCACGGCATCCTTGCCAGCCTTTTCGCGAAAGGCGGTCCATTGCCCCTTTTGTTGGGCAAGCTGATTAAAGCCAATATCTGCCGCAATGATCGCGCTTGGGTTGGCAATTTTGGGTTGGAATTCATAGAATTCGCGGCTTGGCGAGGCCGCACAAGCCGAAAGCGCCGCTGCAGCCAGAAGGACAGTAAATGCTTTCATCGCGTTAAATTCCTTCTGGTGCGGCAACTCCTGCGCGGCGGTGCGCGGCCACCAAAGTATTCCGCAACAGGCACGCGATGGTCATAGGCCCAACCCCGCCCGGTACGGGGGTTATAGCGCCAGCTTGACGTAACGCGTCGTCAAAGGCAACGTCACCTACCAAGCGGCCTTTGCTCTGGCCTGCCTCCGGCTCCAAGCGATTAATGCCAACATCAATCACCACGGCGCCGGGTTTCAAATAATCGCCGGTCACCATCTCTGCGCGGCCAACAGCAGCCACAACAATGTCTGCACGGCGCACGACATCGGGCAAATCCTGCGTGCGGCTATGCGCGATGGTCACGGTGCAATTTTCGGCCAACAGCAATTGCGCCATCGGCTTACCGACAATGTTGGACCGTCCGATGACCACGGCATTTTTGCCCGACAGATCGCCCATATGATCCTTCAACAGCATTAAGCAGCCAAGCGGGGTACAGGGGACAAACGCCTCTTCACCCACCGCCAGCCGCCCCGCATTGACGACATGAAAGCCATCGACATCCTTGCCCGGATCAATCGCACCAATCACGGCTTTATCGTCCATATGCGGCGGCAAAGGCAATTGCACCAATATACCATCAACGGCGGCATCCGCGTTGAGCGTTTCAACAAGCGCGATAAGCTCATCTTGCGAAACCGACGCCGGCAAGCGATGTTCGAAGCTGTTCATACCTGCTTCAATCGTCGCCTTCTTCTTGGAGCCCACATAGACTTGGCTGGCCGGATCCTCACCCACGAGGACAACGGCAAGGCCTGGCTTACGCGCCTTTAATGCGACAAAGCTCTCAACGGCAACCGCGACGCGCTGACGCAATTGGGCGGCAAATGCCTTGCCATCAATGATAAATGCGTTGCTCACATGCCCGCCGCAGAAATATCATTGGCCACACCCACCAACAGCATTTGCAAGATGCGCAGACCAATCAACAACACCATCGGTGAGAAGTCGATCATTCCTGTATCCGGCATAATCTTGCGGATAGGCTTTAAAAAGGGGTCCAATATGACCGAAAGCGCCTGCCAGATGGCGGCAACAATGTTGTTCGACAGGCTGACGACGTTAAACGAAATCAGCAGGCTCAGGATGAATTGAACGATGACAACGGTGGATAATATCGTCATCAAAAATCCAATGATTTTGATAAGCTCGAGAAGCATATAATTCTCCGGAAGGATGTGACGGAGCAATTAGCCGAGGCAGCGCGCTGTATCAACCGCCCATAACAGTGTGCGCCGCTATTTACTTGTGAATCAAGGTTCCTGCACCCTTTACCGTGAACATTTCGATCAGCATCGCGTGGCTGGTCCGGCCGTCCAAGATAACCGCTGCATCGACGCCGGATTCAACCGCATCGACGCATGTCTGAATTTTGGGGATCATGCCGCCGCTAATGGTGCCGTCATTTTGCAGTTCGGCAATCGCAGCAGGATCAAGATCGGTCAGCAGCGCACCCGATTTGCTTAAAACGCCCGCAACATCGGTCAAAAGGAAAAGCCGCGACGCACCTAGCGCACTGGCGACTGCACCCGCCATGGTGTCGGCGTTGATATTATAAGTATGTCCATCAGCACCAACGCCAATCGGCGCGATGACCGGAATCATGCCAGCGGCGCTGATCGTATCAATGATGCTGCGATCAACAGTGGTCGGTTCGCCAACAAAACCAAGATCTATATTGCGTTCGATATGACTGTCCGGGTCTTTTTGCGTGCGCTGCACTTTGGTGGCGGTGACGAACCCGCCATCCTTGCCCGATATGCCAAGCGCCTTACCGCCAGCTGCATTAATCCAGCCAACCAGCTCCTTGTTAATCGCCCCCGACAGAACCATCTCCGCAATCTTCGCGGTTTCAGCATCGGTGACACGAAGGCCGTCAACAAATTCGCTTTCGACACCCAATTTCTTAAGCATGGCGCCAATTTGCGGTCCGCCGCCATGCACAACAACGGGGTTGATACCGACAGCCTTTAACAACACCACATCGTCGGCAAAGTCGCGCGCCAGGCTGGCATCGCCCATTGCATGTCCGCCATATTTGACGACAAAGGTTTTGCCCGCATAACGCTGCAGATAAGGGAGCGCCTCGGTTAGCGTTTCGGCTTTTGCCAAATTGGCGGGATCAATTGTCATGGGCACTAACTGCCTTGGGGTCCGTACCATCAAGCTTATGGCCGTAGCTGACAAAGAAAGTGATGAGCAATGGCACCATGATCATGCTCAGCAAAACCTTGGCCAACATTTGGCCGAGCAGCAGGTCTGTGATCGGAAACACGCCATAAAAGGCAATGCTTACGAACAATAAGGTATCAATAATCTGCGACAACACGGCAGCAATGGCGCCGCGCAATGCGACATATTTGCCTACGGCGCTTTTCAAGCGATCGAACAGATAAACGTTGAGCATTTGCGACACGCCATATGCGACGATGCCTGCGACCCAGATACGCGGCGTCTGACCCATCATGGTGTTGAACGCATCGAGATATTTAACGTCCATCTTCGGTGACGGGGGCAATGAAAGCACCAGCAACGCGAGCAATATCGACGCGATCAACGGAATGAAGCCATATTTGACCAATCGGTCCGCGATAATCTTTCCGTGCAAGGCCGCCACTGCGCTCGAAAGGATGACCA